>Ga0114922_10000212_pt1 | contig 55435 bp, 38 predicted proteins | sample AartaG_FD_100975 | JGI IMG/M metagenome (GOLD analysis project Ga0114922, IMG submission 100975) | Deep subsurface microbial communities from Aarhus Bay to uncover new lineages of life (NeLLi) - Aarhus_00045 metaG | ecosystem: Environmental > Aquatic > Marine > Oceanic > Sediment | place...
AAGCGCTACTGTGGCTCATGAACTAACACAGCCTTTAACGGTTCTTCGTTTGTTAATTGAAAATATATTGACAAAGCTGGAAGCAACATCTTCTCCAGAGACTGTCACAAGCAGGCTTAAGGAAAGTCTAACCGAAGTTTCGAATATCACTTCAATTGTCGATAGGTTTCGTAATTACGCAAGAAGGTCCTCAGAGGAGATTGTTAAAGAGGTAGAATTAGAGTCCGTTGCTGAGAAAATTGTGAAGTTGTTGAACGAAAGTGCTCGGCGTGCTAAGATTGCTTTGTGCCTCAATGATGTGGACAAACTGCCACCTGTATATTCGAACGAGAAAGACATGGAACAGCTATTTTTTGCACTTGCTGATAACGCCATACAGGCAGCCGACGGCAAGAAGAGTCGGCAGCTTATCATAAGCGGTGCCGTAAAAAATGAGCACATTGAGTTGTGGTTCTCTGACAACTGTGGCGGGATCGCCCCCGATAATATCAATAAGATTTTTGAGCCGTTTTTCACTACAAAACCGAAAGGGCAGGGGACAGGTCTGGGGCTTTGCATCGTGCAGAGCATCGTATCTCGAGCCGGCGGAAAAATTCGGGTCGAAAGCAAGTTTGGTGAAGGTTCAACTTTTTTCGTCACGCTGCCTATCAAAGAAAGTACATGGTCGTAACTGAGTAGCAATGACAAATAACGCGAAATATCATATCTTCTTTGTTGATGATGAGCCGAAGGTACGTGAAGTGGTTAGCGAAACTATTGAACAGCTCGGCGTGAAGGTTAGCTGTTTTGCCTGTGCAGCCGATTGCCTCGAACAATTGGGTTTCCAAAGGTGTGATTTACTTATCACTGATGTGAAAATGCCTGAAATGGATGGTATGGAATTGTTGGCAAAGGCCAGAAGCATCGCTCCGTGGCTGCCTATTCTGGTTATAACCGGCTACGGCGATATACCAATGGCTGTTACGGCTATCAAGGCAGGTGCTGTGGATTTTATCGAGAAACCGCTCGACAAGAAAAGTTTTCTGTGGAAGGTTAAATCGATACTGCAACAGAACACTTTCGATGATTCTTATATAGGCAAGCCTTTGACCGAGAGCGAAATAAAGGTATTGAAACTGATCATCAACGGCAAAAGCAATAAGGAAATAGCTTATTTACTGCACCGTTCCGTAAGGACCATCGAAGTGCATCGGAGTCACCTTATGCGCAAGCTTGATGTCGATAACGTAGTTGACCTGGTCAAACGAGCTGCCATGATGGGGCTGGTTGAGCTGCCGGCAAAACAAAAACGGAACAATGCCAACCAAGATGCTGAAGAACACCAGTGAGTAGTCATTCACACCTAACTTATGTACTGCATATTCTTCCGAACAAACAAAATGCCCTAATTTCCACGGTTGCCAAGTTTTGGTTTAGTTCGAAGGAACTGGACTTACTCATGTCTGCAGTTCTTTTCTGTTCTTACGTCTGACTCTCAGAAGTTTCTTAGAATAGATTGCATATCATTACTATCCCATTAACTTATGAGCAACTTGAAATCACCTGTAGACTTTGGCAATAAGACTTTCACAGATTCGTTGAAAGGGCCGGACAATGTACACCGGACGGATTTTTTTCTCACAACTGATAGACTTTATGCCAAAACGCAAACTCGACAGATGCGTTCGACAATATCGTGGCAACCATCGAATTAAAACCTTTTCCTGTTTCGACCAATACCTGTGTATGGCTTTTGCTCAGATAACTTATCGGCAAAGTCTTCGCGACATCGACACCTGCCTGAGAGCATTGGAGCCAAAACTCTGCCATTGCGGCATACGCGGAAATGTTTCACGCAACACGTTAGCAAACGCAAACGAGCATCGAGACTGGAGAATATGCGCAGACTTCACACAGATTTTGATAGGCAAAGCTCGAACACTTTACGCCAACGAATACTTCGGCATTCAACAACCATCGATTTGTGAGTTGAGAAATACCCCTCAAGACAAGTTCGCCGCTTAAATGGCCTGTAAGATGCGATAAATCGAAAGATAATGGGGGTTTTGTGGGAAACCACAATACTCATCTTTACTTCTGAACAAGTTGATTTACGCTTGAAAAAACTTTTTAAAAAATATACGTAGTCACCACAATAGCTTCTTAAAAGGATAATCGCTATAATTGCTTATCTTTCAGGATGAAAGGATGGAGATGTGGTGGGGTGACCATCTCGAAAGTGGTGGAGTGAGCATCCATTTATACGATGTATTTCCCGCCAAAAAGCACGGACGCACCAATCATTGTTTGACAAAGGGCACTTTGTGTGTCCTGCGGTTTGTGGTGCGCACAATGTGTGTGGATCCATTGCAAATGTGCGCACGTCGGAGTCTTTGTGTGAAAACAGCACCTTGTTCACAAAGAACTTCGCAAGAGTGCTAAAACCCCCTGTGGTTAAAAAGCGTGTCCAAAGGCACGCATAAGCCTTTGCTTTGTAGGGAATTATGCAAGATTTCCTACTGCAACCCACAGGGACGGAGTCTGCGCCAGCGCTGTTGTCGACAGGATTGTAAGGATGCTTGGGATGTTTGAACACTCGGTTTAAAATCCAAGCCGTCAGTCAAAAGAAAAACGGATTGATTAGCAAGTGAAAACTTATGTGACAGTCTACTTTGGGACGATGCTGGTGGCGATGTTTCTCGTGCCGATTGTTTCGCGACTGGCTAAGAGGTATCGTTTGGTCGATGTTCCCGGTCCGCGCAAGGTGCACAAAACCCCCATCCCGCGTATAGGCGGAATTGTTTTTGTGGTATCGACACTTGCTCTGGTGCTGCCCGTGTTTTTCCTGGATAACGTCATCGGTCAGTCTTTCCGTGAGGCGCGGACGGAATTCATCGTATTACTGGTAGCAGCCAGTTTCATATTTATTGTGGGCTTAATTGATGATCTGTGTTCTCTGGGAGGCTATGTCAAACTGTTATGCCTTATCGCGGCCTCGCTGGCGATCTGTGCTTGGGGGGCAACAATGCGTTCCATCTCCGTGGGGACGTGGTTTACACTTGAGACTGGTTGGGCGGCTTGGCCGCTTACTATATTTTGGATAGTGATGATTACGGTGTGTTTGAACGTAATTGACGGGCTGGACGGTCTTGCTGCCGGGATAGCGGTCATTGTGTGCGGTTCAATTGTACTTCTGGCTCTTTGGACCGGTCAGGGAGCCATGGTGGTGTTAATGCTGGCGCTGCTGGGCAGTGTGACGGGCTTTCTATTCTTTAACTTCTATCCCGCCAAGATTTTCATGGGCGACGGCGGCTCCATGTTTCTCGGCTTTATGATTGGAGCCGGCAGCATCATATGCCAGACAAAGACTTCCACATTAGTAGGTCTGGCGATTCCATTTCTGGTAATGGGTGTGCCGATCCTCGATACGGGCTTTGTTGTCATTGGTCGCCGCATTCTTGAGCGGCGTTCGATATTCGCTTCCGATCGGAACCACTTGCATCACCGTCTGTTGGATCTTGGCTTGAATCACCGCACTGTGGTTATAATTATTTATGCGGTGACAGCCATAGGCGCCAGTATTGGGGTGTTTATGTTAACCGCGGAAAGCGGATGGTCGGTAGGGCTGCTGGCGAGTGGGCTACTATTGTTGTTTTCAATGTTTGCATGCCTGCACGGCAGGCGTTATCGCGGAATACTGATGGCCATAAAACGTAACTGGACCCTCGTACGTAAAGCAAGGACAGAGAGGCACAATTTTGAAAATGCTCAAATGAGGATGCGTGAATCCGGGTCTTTCCGTGCATGGTGGGAGGCGGTGTGCATCATGTGCAAAAAAATGCGTTTTCAAAGTATTGGATTGTGGAATCACCACAACGGCCATTATGTAAATACCTGTGCATGGAATGCGCCGGAGGAAATATTCACAACTGACAAAACGGTAAAGCTTATCTTGCCGCTTCATGGGAATGGGGCGGCAGAATGGGAGATAAGGGCACGTATTTGGGTAGATGGCTACCTGGAACTAAGCGGCCGGCAGGCTATGCTGCTGGCCCGGCTGATGGACGAGTTCCCGCCGCCGGAATCGCAGGAAGAAACTGAAGCATTGGACCAACGTGCCGGCACGACACGCCGATCCACGATTAAAGAAAAGGAATGACCCTAATTATGACAATGGCAAAAACACAGACTTCGAAGAGGCCGGCACATATTCCCACACCGCTTGACATAATGGGAATTCCGGTGATACCCTTTGAATCGTATGATCAAGCCCTCGAATGTATTGAAGAGATAATTCAGTCGGACCGGAAGTCGTTCTGGGTTGCGATCAATCCCATCAAGATTTATAACGCCTGGCACAAACCTGAGTTGTTGAACCTTTTGCGACAGACAGATGCCGGTATTTGCGATGGTGTGGGTGTCTCGATCGCTTCCAGGATACTTCATGGACGAAGTATCAAACGGTGTGCCGGATGTGATCTGTTTTTCAAACTTCTTTCTCTGGCATCCCGGAAAAGGTGGGGTGTTTACCTGCTGGGGGCCTCCGCCCAATCCAACGCTGCCGCACGCTCGGATCTGCAGAAAATGTATCCCGACCTGAAGATTGTCGGTTGGCAGGATGGATATTTCGAGGATTCAAATGTGGTTATCGAGCAAATAAATTCCAGCAGGGCGGACTTGCTGTTCGTGGCTATGGGGTCTCCAAAGCAGGAAGAATGGATCTGGCATCACCGGCAAGCTATCGACGCAAATTTTTGCATGGGCGTAGGCGGCAGTTTTGACATCGCGTCGGGTAGTCTTAGAAGAGCTCCGAAGGTTTTTCGAATGACTGGTACCGAGTTTCTATTCCGTTTTATAATGGAACCGCGTAAAAGATGGTCGAACCAAAAAATCCTTGTTTCCTATTTACTCCGAGTCGTCAAAAAAAAGCTATTTGGTTTCACCATACCGGCTGAGGTAGCAAAAACGGAGTGAAGCTATAAGTGTGTCTGAGCTACTTCGTGTTTTCGTATTAAAGACACAAAAGAAATAGTCAAGTAGCATAATTTGTGTGTAGTGATTTTTCACAAGGAATGAGATATGGATGCCCTAAAAGAAACAGATCAAGCTGATTGGAGGAGAAGTAAGAATGGATAATTTGGAAGATAAAACGAAACGCAATACGAACTCGGCAGGAGAAAACCGCCAGTTCCGTCCAGATCCGATAGTGCAAGCAAGCGACGATTATAGCAGGCCCCACGAAGGGACGCAGCCCACAGAGATCATACCTACTGCCAAAAAGCCGATATCGGTAGCCGATGCGACATTACTGCCTAATCAGTTTATGGGGACGGGAGGACCCACGCAAGCCGTCCCGTCAGGAAGCGATATTATAGAATCGATGTTTCGTTTCAAATGGACGCTTCTGGCAGTTTTCGTCTTAGTGGCCGCTCCCGCGATCGTCGCTATCTGGACCCAGGTAGTTCCTAAGTACCGAGCCAGGGCGGAAGTGCGAGTTCAGCCTATTCTCCCATTTCTGGTCTTCCAGACAGAGGATAGCGGAATGATTCCCTTATATTCATCATTCGTGAACACCCAGGTCTCCATTATAAGGAGTTTGACAGTCCTACAACGTGTGTTGGAGCAGCAGGAAGTTCGGGGGACACAGTGGCACAAAGAGCCTCCGAAACCGCTTGTGCAGCGGCTGCGCGGAAATCCACCTACCCCCCCTATGGAAAGGCTCAGGGATGCTCTTTCGGTCAAGCCTCGAAAAGGAACCGAGATAATTGACGTTGCCTTTTTGGACTCCAGCGCCAAAGATGCCGAGATTATTGTGGATACTGTTTTGGACAAGTATATAGAATACATCGAGGACAAAGACAAGTCTGATGAGACTAAGGTCAAGCTCTACAAGCAACTGGTAGACCAGAAAAAAACTTTGGAAAACGACATCCTGGGGCGGGAGGAGACCGCTGCCGGGTTTCGCAAATCGCTCAGAACGGCAAATCCGCAGGAACTTATCTCGGCCCAGAGGGTTCGTCTGGATGAGACACAAGCACGTCTCAGCGAACTGCGACTGCGTATTACTGTATTGAAATGGGAGGAGGCCAATGCCGATGACAGCAATGATGTTGGCAGGATGGAGGGGCAACCAAAATACTACGAGGATGCGGAATGGCGGAAACTGGATATTAACGTGAGGACTATGCGACACCGGATTGCCACCGGTGTATATGCCCCCGACCATCCGAATATGGCTCGGGTGGAAAAGGACTTGAAGTTCGCGGAGGAATTGCTTCGACTGCGAGAGACACAACTGGACGAGCAGTTGCTCGACCGATCGAAAAATGCGGCTGGAGTGCCAGTAACAATCACCGGTACCGGTGGCTCCGGTTACAAAGTAGAAATAGGATCGATATCCCCGGAGAATCAACTGGCGCGGGCCAAACAAGAGGAGGACCTTTTGCTTGCAGAGTTAGGGGGTCAGCAGAAAGAGTTTGATGATCTTTGGAGAACCGCCCAATTACTCGATAAGGAGAACAACGCACTGCTGCACAAGCGTGAGTTGTTCAACGCGGTTCGGCGGCGTCTGGACCAGAAGAATATGGAGAGCAACGTCCCCGGTTCAATCAAGGTGTTGACACAGGCCCATGCAAGCTCCCGGCCTTACAATGACCGTCGAATTACGTTCACTGCCATGGCGCTGGTTATGGGCTTAGGTATGGGCGGTGGTTTGGCATTCCTAAGGGCCAGCAGGAATCAGGCCATTTATACTCCTAAGGACATGCCCCATCCAATGCAAGTTCCGTTCCTTGGGTACATACCTGTAACTCGTACCAGAAGATCATCAGACGACGAAGTCAGTCCTGCCATGATCGAATCCATCCGGTTCGTGCGTACGGCATTATTGTCACGGCTGGATGGTCAGGGCAACACCACTGTACTGGTTACCAGCGCCGATGCTGGGACCGGCAAGACGACCTTCACGATGATGTTGGGCAAGAGTCTTGCTCAGGCAGGTAAGAAAGTCCTCATGATGGATGCGGACTTCCAAAAGATGACTCTGACGAAGCGATTCAACCTCCCCGATAAGCCTGGCTTCATAGAATCTCTGCGTTGCAGGTCCATAGACAAGCGGCACATTTTCCCGACGGAAACATCCGGCCTGAGTATCGTGCCTGCTGGAAAGCAAGGCGATGACGGTGCAGTGTTTGAGGAAATAGCTAACGGAGCTTTCGAGACCTGTATTGGCGAACTGCGTAAGCAGTACAACATCATATTGCTGGACAGTTCCCCTATTCTGACGCTGGCGGATGCGACAATACTTTCAAGCCAGGTAGATGGTATCATTATGGTTGAGCGAGAACTTGTATCGCGTCGCGCGAACGTAATTGAGGCTCTCGCCCGTCTTGGTTCTGCTGGGGGACGCCTTTTAGGGACCGTCTTCATTGGTTCAAGCAGTCACGAAAAATACGGATACGCTTATCATTATAGCAGAACCAATGAGTCATGATTATCCCTTATTTCCCAGTATGATTGAGAAGAGGAAAACGAAACAAGCAAAACTATAATTATTTTACGCAGATTAACAAAGTTGAGAACGGAAATTAGCCGGATTTGGGGGAAATTGGGGGTTTTTTAGGTTTTTTTTCTGATTTTCGGGGCAAATGCTTGTTTTTGGGTCAAAAATGGGGGTCGGTATGTTAGTATGCGGAGCATGGGCGAGATAGATAAGAAAAATACGCAAAAAAACGCGGAAAAATGAGCAAAAATTGGCATAAATTGGTCATAAATTGGTATAAATGCGCGCTTTTTGAGCAAAAATGAGTAAGAATTAGTACTTTTTACAAATTAACATTTTGTTAGTTTAGGGGATATGGGGAATCCTATAGCACGTCGCTCGTGACTCATCGCTCGTCGGTAGTGAAAATCCGAAATCCGAAGTTCGAAATCCGAAACAAATTTGAATGCGGATACGCACAGACCCAAAAATTTATCAGACGTTGGGTTGGTTGGTGGTGGATAAGGTTAAATTCGGAATCCGTGCACCTATTTTAAGGCCTGATTTAATTCACATTTTCCAAAGTATAAAAAAGGTGCATTTTGGCAGAAGAATCTCTTCAAAACAACTTCTTCGATAGTAAATATCTAAAGGCGGATTTGAAAGGCCGGTCTGTCCGGGGCGGGGCTGTTACGATGGCTGCTCAGGGGGCGAAGTTTTTCCTCCAGATGGGCTCGACGGTTGTGCTGGCACGGCTGCTGACGCTTCAGGACTTCGGCCTGATTGCGATGGTTACAGCCGTTACCGGCTTTGTCGTGATGTTCAAGTATATGGGCCTTTCGATGGCGACCGTGCAGAAGGCCGAGATTAATCATAGTCGAATCAGTACACTTTTTTGGATCAATGTGGCATTGTACGGCTGAAGAGATCGGTCCGAGAGCGAGGTATTCGGGGAACGGCAGTTGCTACATTGCGGAGGATTGTCTACGCATCGCCCAACTCTCGATGATCTTCCGCTTGCACCCTGTTCCGATGGATGTACTGTTACCCTGGCCCATTGCATTCTTAATGTCAGCGTGGCACAAGTGAAAGAGGCGATAGAGAAAATCATGAAGCAGAAAGATATTCGATTGTCGACGGGAGTACCAAATAAATGACAAATGAAACTATGCGTTGTCCGACTTTAAGAGAATTACCTGCTCCAGCAAAACATAAGACCGGCTGGCCGTTGACTGAGGAAAGCGAGCGGTTACCGGAAAAAATGCCGGATGGGAGGCCGTGGCCGAAGATAAGTATTGTTACGCCTTCTTATAATCAAGGTCAATTTATTGAAGAGACTATTCGTTCGGTGCTTTTGCAAGGTTATCCAAATCTTGAGTATATAATTATAGATGGCGGCAGTACAGACAGCTCAGTTGATATCATCAAGAAGTATTCACCTTGGCTGACGTATTGGGTCTCCGAACCCGACCGAGGCCAAAGCCACGCAATAAATAAAGGTTGGAAAATGGCAACAGGTGAAATATTCGCCTATTTGAATTCTGATGATACTTATTTGCCTGGCGCAATAATAGCGGCCGAAAGTTTTCTTACCGAACACCCTGATATATCTATGATTTATGGAGACTGCAATTTTATTGATGAAGAAGGTAAGATTATGCGCACTTATCATGGTAAGGAATTCGATATTAGAAAAATGCTGTTCGCCAACATTATTCCCCAACAGACTGTTTTCTTTAGAGATCATGTATTGGACAGGATCGGTTATTTAGATGAAAGCCTACATATGGTAATGGATAGGGATATGTGGATTAGAATTGGATTGAAACTCAAACTGAAATATATTGCTGTTTTGTTAGCTAATATGAGATGGTGCGCATCCAATAAGTCAACGGCTCAAATAGCCAATTTTTTGCCCGAAAGGCTTAGAGTAATTAGTAAGGTCGTTGCAAGCCCGGATGCGCCCAAAGACTTCAAAGTTTTGAAGAGAAGAGCCTATAGCCACAATTACTTAATAATGGGGACACACTATTACAGAGCTGGAGAACTCAAGGAAGCAAAACGTCATCTAATGAAGTCAATTTTAGTATATCCTCCCAGACTATTTGAGACTAATGTTAGTAAGAAATTGGTCAAGTCGTTGATGGGCAAAAATCTGATTCTTTTGTGCAAGAAACTGAAAAAAAGGCTGTTTTCCATCAGCAAAAGTAGCCCATCTACATAGCGGAATACCAGAACTTGTCCAAGATGGCGTATCTGGATTCCTGGTTCCTGAGCGTGATGTTGACGCCTTAGCTGAAAAAATGATTTATCTTATCGAACACCCTGAAATATGGCCTGAGATGGGCCGTGCCGGCCGAGCGCATGTTGAAGCCAATTATGATATTAATAAGTTAAACAACCGACTTGTTAAGATTTATCAGGGATTTTTAGACGGCAAAATAAGCTCAAGCAAGCAAAAAGTGGAGATTATTAGTGGCTAAAAGCAAAAACAATCTTGATATTTCAGTTCTAATTGCAACTTATAACCGGGCAGAGATTCTTCTCCGGACTTTGGAAAGTATAACAGTCCTTGAACGAACTGGATTATCGGTTGAATTTGTCGTGGTTGATAATAATAGTTCAGACCATACGAAACAGGTGATAGAATCTTTTACTGAGCGTCTTCCTGTACGTTATCTCTTTGAACCAAATCCAGGTCAGAACTGTGCGCGGAATCGAGCATTAGAAGATGTAGAACTCGGAAGGCTTGTTGTGTTTACTGATGACGATGTCGAACCAGGGAAAGATTGGCTTAAGGCAATCGTTTCCATTTCGGAGCGGTGGCCTGAGTACAGCGTGTTCGGTGGGAAAATTTATGTCGTCTGGCCGAACATTAGAATCCCCGAGTGGGCGCATATCCCTCATGTCAAGAGTTTGTGTTTCGCTGAGCATAATTATGCAGAATCAAAGTGCGTATATGCTCCTCGACAATATCCATTCAGTGGCAACTTTTGGGTTCGGCGTGACCTCTTGGCTAATGGAAGGAGGTTTGACGAAAGAATTGGGCCGCGTCCCGGAGGTTACATTATGGGAAGCGAATCGTCATTTCTCCAAAAGCTGTCTGAAGATGGGTATCGTATGGTGTATTCTCCCGAGGCGGTGGTTGGGCATCGTGTGCTACGGCAGCAGATATCGATAGGTAATGTCTTGAGGAGAGCGTATAGAAGAGGTCGAGCAATAGCGCATAACCGACCATTGTGTCGCCAGGCCTTGCTCGACAATCATCCGGTTCTTTGGCGGCTCGTTCAAGCAGGCGCAATTGTACGGCTGACTTTTTCTATGTTAACATCTTTAGCAGCGCTAATACTTAAAAAGCCGGGAAAGGCAATGCGAACGATGCGGTTGATTGGTTATAACGTTGAATCGTTGAACATCGCTAACAAGTATAAGTTAACGTAGTCCTATGACCACAGTAAGCGTAATCATTCCCCTTTACAACAAAGGTAAATATATTGCTCGTGCCTTAGACTCTGTTTTTGCACAGACTTACCAGGATTTTGAAGTAATTGTGGTTGACGATGGCTCGACCGATGATGGCCCGGATATAGTACGAAAAAACGATGATCCTCGATTGCGCCTGATTCAACAAGCCAATGCTGGCCCAGGCTCAGCTCGCAACAAAGGCGTAAAAGAAAGCGCCACGCCTTATGTGGCGTTCCTGGATGCCGACGATGAGTGGCTACCGGAATTCTTAGACGGGGCGCTGTCAAATTTGGAAGAACATGAGAACAATGCTCTTTGTGCAGTTGGCTTTATGTATCCACCCCGTAAAGTTGCAAGAACCGACATAGTTGAAGGGGAATATCGGCTCCCACATGAAATAGACCCTGTTGCTATGAAAAGAGCGCTTGATTTTGTGCATTCCGCGGGTAATGTTTTGTGTCGCAAGGAAGTAGTTCTGCAATTTGGAGGTTTCTACGAAAACAAATGCACATACGGAGAAGACGGCTACCTCTGGTTACAGGTGTTGCTTAACCACAAGATATATAGAGACCCGACACCTCTCATGGTGCACCACACGGAGGCTTCCAAGCTTAGGCTCGGTGCACGTACGGGAGTGTGCCCGCCTCGTCCAATGCTGACCGATCCGCAGCCTATACGACGTAGTTGTCCACCAGAATATAGGGAGCTGTTGGAAAGGTACTTGGCATATTACGCATTGATAACATACCACAAACATTTGGCTGCAGGAGATACAGTAACTTGTGCTTCATTTCTGCATGAATTTCCTCTGATGAAGATATGGCGATGGAAATATACAAGGCTCAGAATCGAAGTGTTTTGTCCGCCTTTGCACAGGCTTATCAGTAGAGTCAAGGCTCTTTTTTCATGACTTCGAGACCTGCTGGTGTTAATGGGCCTGTGTCAAGGGCTGGTCGTTTTGACCTTGGCATCGCGCTTCTGCACACGGGATTCAAAAGTCTTGTTTAATTATTCAACTGCAGACCATAGCGTGGGATGTGCGAAATCCTGAGACAATAATGAAAATAGCATTTATTTTAGGTGCATTTCCAACGTTATCTGAGACGTTTATTTTGAATCAGATAACGGGCCTTATTGACCGAGGCCATGAGGTTGATATTTATCCACGACGCTGTGGCGATACATCGCGGATGCACCAAGACGTTATGGAATACGAACTTCTTAACCGCGCGTACTATACACCTCTACCCAAGAGTAAGATTTTGCGTATTTTGAAGGGCATTTTTTTGTTGCTAACGAATTTACGTAAAGGACCTCTGGTTTTGTTACGCTCATTGAACGTTTTCAAATATGGCAGGCAAGCAGTGTCATTACGATTACTGTATCTGACCATACCATTCATACAAAGAAAATGCAGTTACGACATAATCCACTGCCATTTCGGGTCAAATGGACTCACCGGAGTCAGGATGCGAAACATTGGAGCATTCCAAGGCAAATTGGTCACAACATTTCATGGATATGACGTTAATGTTCTGCCTAGGCTACACGGAAACGGTTATTATAAGGAACTCTTTCAGGAAGTTGACCTCTTTACTATAAGTTCAGACTTCATAGGGCAGCGTGTTAAGTTACTCGGTGCCGACGATGGCAAGTTGGTAAAGTTACCTATCGGCGTAAACACTTGTAGATTTTCTACTAAAAACTACGATGTAGATTCTAACAGAGAAACGACTATATTGACAGTAGGACGATTGGTTAAAGTTAAAGGAATTGAATATTCAATAAGGGCCGTAGCTGAGGTTTTGCAAAAGTTTCCCAACATTCAATACGAGATAGCTGGGGACGGTCCTTTACGCGGGAAACTGAAAAACCTAACTAAACAGTTGGGCATTTCGGGACATGTCCGTTTCCTAGGAGCTAAAACAAGAGACCAAATTATCAAGCTCTACAGCAAAGCACACATTTTCATGCTGAGTTCTATCAGGAACCAGAACGGGTCAGAAGAAGGTCAAGGTCTTGTTTTGCTGGAAGCACAGTCAGTAGGACTTCCAGTGGTTGCTACGCGGGTTGGTGGTATCCCTGAAAGTGTAGTAGATGGCAAATCTGGTTTTCTTGTTCCTGAGAGAGACGTTGATGCCTTGGCTGAAAAGCTTATCTATTTGATTGAACACCCGGAAATATGGCCTGAGATGGGCCGGGCGGGCCGGGCATTTGTTGAAATCAATTACGATATTAACAAATTAAACGACCGGCTGGTTGAAATCTACCAGCAGTTACTGCATACATAGCTGCGAAGCAAAAAAGAGAAAAGAATATGTGCAAACACACGGAGAAGACTCAGCACAGTCAGCGAATGAGTGAAGAGTATGAGCCCGGCTTAGTCTCGGTCATAATTCCTACTTATAATCGGGCACACTTAGTCAAAGAAGCAATTGATAGTGTTTTGTCTCAGACATACCAGAATTTTGAGATAATCGTTGTAGATGATGGGTCAACTGATGATACAAAGGATGTTCTTGTTCCCTACAAAGATAAGATTACATATATTTACCAGCAAAATCAAGGTGGGTCTGCTGCGCGAAATACAGGTCTCAAACATTCAAAGGGAGAATATATTTCCTTTGTTGATTCAGATGATTTGTGGCTTCCCGAAAAATTAGAAAAGCAAGTGGAAGTTTTGGAGAATGACAACGACATTGGATTCGTCTTCTCTAGTTTTATTCAAATTGATGATTCTGGGAACTATGTAAAGAAAGGATTTAGGCCGAGAGGGCTTCCTTTTCGCGGGAACCTCTTTTGGGAAATTCTCTCAAGAAAAATAACATGTCTTATAATCACCTGGTTAGTGAGAAGAGAATGTTTTGAAGAAGTGGGGTTTTTCAATACAGAATTCAGAACATCTCTGGACAGGGAAATGCAACTAAGACTATGCAAAGCATACAAAACTTATGGGATCAGGGAGCCATTAGCTGTTTTCAGGCAACACACTGAATTGCCAAGGCTTACTCGTGGCGCTGCAGCCAGCAGAGAACATTATCGCTTCAAACTCCTCGACACAGTTTTTGATGATGCTGATTCAACTTTAATTAGCGAAAGAAGAAAAAGTAAAGTGATTTCGGATTACTATGTCTTGGCGGGAAAAGGTTATTTAAGTGAAGAAGATCTTGCAGCAGCAAGGAACAGGTTCTGGTTGTCTATCTGTAGCAATCCTCTCCAGTTGAAGGCTTATATATATTTTGTTGCCACTTTGACGGGGAACAAGGGTTTTGGGGCTTTAAATGAGATCCGAAGGTTGCTTATTGGAGTATCAAATTCTTTTCGCAGACTCAGGCATAAGCAGAAATGTCAGTGAGTGGATGGACTTTGCTCTGTAGCCTATATTAAATCTGGTTGAGCAGAATTCTGGTAGGAAGTGCTACAAAATTCCAAAATGCTTTTCATGATGATATAACCACGTATATCAACGGGGGAATCCTCTCGCGTTCGGATTTGTATCTATCTGTTTTTTCCCCTTGGCTGACTTTTACAAGATATGCCAAAGCTATTATTCAAAAGTACAAACGGTTATGGGCTGAAATACCAACGAGCACTACCTCCAAACTTAATGTTCAAATTGAGTTATACGAAGGCGAGAACCGGCATGTCCAGCAGATGGTGAGTTTTCTCAGTGAGCACTTGAAGGATGATCTTATTGGCGCTTATGTGCACGGTAGTTTGGCAACCTGCGAAGAGATTGCTTATAGTGATTTCGATGCGCTGGTGATTCTAAAAGACGAAGTTTTTGAATCGTCTCAAAGACTGACCTTGACGGCCCGAAAGCTCAATAGTGCGCGGACGATTATGCTGGATTTTGATCCGCTTCAGCACCACGGCTGGTTTGTGCTGAGCGAATCGGATCTAAGATATTATTGTAATGCTTATTTCCCCGTGGAATTGTTCAAATACGCCAAATCGTTGTTCGATGACAGGGGATTGGAGTTGGAAATTGCTCTGAGGGAATCGAGTTCTGAGACACGTACAGCATTTGAGAAGATGGCTGAAGCCATTATCAGCAAGATCGCGAATCGCCGATACCTTACGAATGTTTATCAATTAAAGAGTTTGCTGAGCAAGTTCATGCTTTTGCCAGCACTATATATTCAGGCAAGAGATAGGAGAGGGATTTACAAAAAGGAGAGTTTTGCCTTAGCACGCGCTGACTTTGATTCCTCGGACTGGACAATCATGGACGAAGTATCCAAAATCAGAATGAACTGGAATTATGAAATATCAGCACTCACGAAATGGATGATGTGTCGTCCTCATGTCTTGAGTCGATATTTTGCGAGAAGGTTCGGCCCTGCGATACCTGAGAAGATTGGCAGTGTATTAACGGCTGAGTTTTATTCTGGAATGGAGAAATTGGCATCCCGGATGGAGGAAATGCTGGCCTGAGAATGTACCCGACTGACTTCCCTCGCTTTTTTCCCCTTTCCATGTATGACCTTTCTATTCAAAGAATGGTTAAGAAACTAAAACAGCAAGACAGCGTTGCTTCCATCTTCCGGATCGGCAACATCAACAGTCCGGGCATTTCAGATATAGATATGTTAGTGGTATTTGAAGACGGAGTTGAGTGCAGCCTGAATCCTCTGGAGGATCTATCGAAGACAGAACGATATCTTTTCTCCCATAGTCTGTATGGCGTTTCAAGAAGGCAGTTTTGCGACGCTCAGAAATATGCTTTGTTTCACAATTACAATCTGCTATGGGGCGATGAATTACCTATTCAGCGAAACGATCTATCGCAGGAACAGACTCGGAAGTTGAAAACTCAAATAGCATTGGAGTATTTAATCAAAATGTTTATTAACAGCACCATTGAACGCACCTATGGTATTGTCAGGGTACGGGGGCTTCTCGTGCTTGTAAAGGCATTGTCCTACGATCTTGAATTTCTAAATGTGTCATCCGGCAGATTATTCGATTCAGTACAAACGATCATAAATTGGCGGAACAATTGGTTTGAGGGTGGGCCGGATAAACAAACGTTCAGGAAGTGGTTCCTGGAATTCTGTGTGGTGCTTACGGCGTTTTTGGAAATCAAGCTTAGGAAACAGGCATTTCATCTACCGGAACGCGCAAACGTGCGCATCGCCAGGAATATGGTGCTCGAGGCGTCGAAAACGTTTGGCTATACTCATGTGGGAACGAGACTGCCCGCCATTTTTGGAGGTCTGGGGAGGAAATATTTCAACGTGCAACACCGACTCAATACATTTCAGTTCAGGATTCCAGTTGCGACGTCTGATGTTCCTGCGGTTCTCCACAGTCGCTTCATGTTTGTGAGGGAAATGAAATGCACCAACAGAGAAACCTTGCCATATTTTATGCCACTTACCTCCAGTTTAAACATCTTTTGGCAAACGTAAAGCTACTGCACGAAGCTTCAACTAGAGTTTTTGAAAGGATAGATAACCAATCATAATGAGCAGGTTAAATTAGGATGAAGATAGAATGGCTTATTTCGGGATCAGCACCTCAGTGGGTAGAGCAAAATTATGAGAATGGAGGTTATGTCTACGATACTTACGCAAGGAAAATACTAAGAGAGTCTCACGAGGTAACAGTGACATATATCTGCCGAGGACGGACGAATTCGAAGGCAAGGCGTCTTATGCAGCTTAGCCGATATTGTCTGAAAATGAGAAGCCTTAGCCTTCAGGGAGAGATAGTTTTCAGGGATTTGTATTCTACGGTATTTGCTCCCTTTGACAAGGTTAGAAAACATGTGGTCATACTCCATCATATAGACACATCAGGATTTGACAACAGGGCTTTTTATGTTTTTTTTACTAAGAGATTCTTCAAAAAGGTTCAACTTGCGGATGTAGTTGTAGTTGTCTCTGAGTATTGGAAGAATGTTTTAACAAAGCTGGGATGTCCCAAGGTCGTAGTCATTCATAATTCATTTGACTTGACTCAATTTGAATTCGATAAACAGGAGTTAACTGATTTTTGCAGAAAGCTCGAAATTCCTAATGATAAACCGATAATCTATCTTGGAAATGCACGACCGGAAAAAGGGTATTTGGAATCATTTGAAGCTCTCAAAAATATAGATGCTATATTTCTGACTACCGGAAAAAAGAATACTAACTTTCCCATTGTACATAAGTATCTATCCTATCGTGACTATCTTAGACTATTAAGAATATCTTCCTTGGTTATTACTATGTCCAAATTCAATGAAGGCTGGTGTCGCACGGCTCATGAAGCTATGTTATGCGGGACACCAGTTGTTGGTTCTGGCAGAGGAGGAATGAGAGAATTACTGCAAAAAGGCGGGCAAATAATCTGCCGTGATTTTAGCGAACTCGGCCCGCTTGTGGCAGATTTACTCAACGATAAGAAAAGGTTAGCGTATATGGCTGTTAAAGGCAAAGAGTACGCCAGTCAATTTACCATTGATTACTTTAGGGAAAATTGGCTCGATTTAATATCGTCATTTTGTGGGTAGGTAGTATTGAACTGATGGTTTTGCGCCTAAGGAAACCTGCTGAAGTACAACTCACAGTTGGCGAAGGAAACTGAGGAATGGAGAACAGCAAATGCTTGTATTGTTGCTAACCGTTGATTGTCTACGGCACGATTACGTTAACAAATCCAACAATTGTACCCCAGCAATTACCGCCCTTTGTGAATCATCTCACCTATTTGCGAATGCTTATGCCACGGGTGGCAGGACACCCTACTCATTTCCGTCTATATTGGGCTCGTATTATCGTATTAGCCAGCCCTGCAACAAATTTCCCGTTAATAAAACTAGCGTTGCCAAAGTATTTCAGGATGTCGGGTTCAGGACAATTGGAGTCCAAGCAGCGAATCCTTACTTGGCTCCCTACTTTAATTATGATTCAGGTTTTGATGAGTTTGAGGATTTTATGGCAACCTCACGGGATTCTAAGGAAGTTAATCCATCCGAATTTTTTAGGCGAAACAGAAGGACTTTTATTAGAACATTTATTGATTGGAGCAAAGCTCTCCTTTTAAACGAGCTTCCCGGTATACATGCGTCAAAGATCGTTTCATTTGCAATTGAAAGGCTCAAGTCAGTCAAGAAGGGAAATGATATATTTCTATGGACACATTTGATGGATACGCACGCCTCATTCACACCTCCAAGAGAGTTCTTAAAAGCTCAGACCTCCAGCGTTACATACTGGAAGAGTCTAATTCGAGCGAAAAAGGTGTATTCTCGTAAATGTGTGTCCAAGATAAAAGACTTGGCGATTATAAAAGAGTTATATTTAGCTTGCATAAGATACGTGGATGACAACTTTAAGAGACTATTTGCATGGCTCAAAGAAGAAGGATGGTATGATGATGCGATAATTATCGTAACTTCTGATCACGGAGAATCATTCATGGAACATGGCTATTTTGAACATCCACCTCAAAGCCTGTATAACGAACAAGTGCAAATTCCGCTGATTATCAAGCTTCCTGGACAGAAGAAGCATAAGACTCATGTGGAGAGGGTAAGCCATATTGACCTCTTTCCTTCTGTTTTTAGCTACTTGAATATTCAGGTACCATCTGACTTCTGTGGAAAAGGCGACTTGTTTTATCCTAACCATCGAAAAAATCCAATCTTTGCTTGCGGAGGGACTGGGGACACTCCTTGGAAGAAGACAGCTTGTATTCACGGAAACTGGAAATTGATTTCTGAGTATAAACCTTCAGGGATAGAAGCCCATGAACTATATAATTTGGCAGCAGATCCTCAAGAGAAAATAAATCAGTTAGGCAAGATGGGAGAAAAGGCTTCTGAATTGGTAGGACTCACTCTTGACTTCTGGGCGACTTTTAAAGTCCAAGAAGCTAGGAGAGATGATATAGAAAATGAAGTGATTGAACGTCGCCTTAAGGCCTTAGGATACATGGATTAAAGAATTCACGACAAGACCAAATACAATCAAGATGAAAAAGAACATGATTTTCTCAAATATAGTCTCATATTTGCATAATCCTGAAGTCAATCAATATTTTACAGAAGTTCCATTTGATCCCCCTGAAGCGTATCCTGAATTGCCTTTTATTGAAGGAACCAATAAGAGCAATATGGTATATCCAATGGTATGTGAACTCTTACAGCAGCTTAGGCTGGATAATGAAAACATCGGAACTCCAAAATGGAATCCCTTTAAGGATGTTGTCAAGCCGGGAAGCACGGTGTTAATAAAGCCGAATCTTGTTACACATAGACATTATTTGGGCGAAGACGCACTTTACAGCACTGTTGTCCACGGCTCTATTATAAGGCCAATCATAGACTATGTATATCTTGCGTTGCAGGGAAATGGCTCAATAATTATAGCTGACAATCCTATTGAAAGTGCTGATTTCAAATCGTTAATGGAATTTACGCGGATACAGGACCTGGCAGACAATCTTATTAAGAGAGGATACAAGGGTCTTAAAGTTATAGACCTGCGACCAAGAGTTTCGAAAGAGGGTAAAAAAGGTAACTTCTATTATGAGAAATTATCGGGTGATCCTTTAGGTTATATTACCATTGACCTGGGGAAGGACAGCCTGTTCGCCGGATTTGATGAGGATGCCGAAGTTCATTATTATACGTTGGCTGATCGAACTGTTGATCATATAGACCCTAAATACCATCAAAAGAGCAAGACGGATGATTATCATAATCCGTCCACACATAGATACATTGTTTCCAGGTCAGTTTTAAATGCGGATACCATCATTAATGTTGCGAAGATGAAGAGCCATTGCAAGGCGGGTATATCATTAGCTCTAAAAAATATGATTGGTACTGTTTACGAAAAAGATTGTATGCCTCATCATCGTCCAGGTTTAGCACCTGAAGGTGACTCATTTCCTGTTTATCCGGCAACACATTTCATTATGGCACGGAAAAGCTACTTGACGTTGAAACGATGCCTCCAAATACATCGAATACCAGGTGTTAAGGCTTTTAGAGACTGGTTACAGAAAAATAGAATTTTAGTAGGCCAACAAATAGAACACGGAAATTGGAAAGGTAATGATACTGTATGGCGGACTATTCTTGATTTGAACAGAATTGCAGTTTATGCAGACAAAGATGGGAAAATGCGAGATATTCCACAGAGGAACCAATTCGCCTTAATTGATGGCATTGTTTCTCAGCAGGGTGAGGGCCCTATGGCAGGCAAATCGGTTTCAACGTCTGTTATTGTTGGTGGATTTAATCCAGTGCTCGTAGATGCCCTTGCTATTAAAACCATGGGATTGGATTATCAGTTATTCAAATCTGTGTCTAAAGCACGTGAAATTAAGAAATGGAAGCTTATAAACGGGAAAGCGTCTGATCTATCTTTTCCTGGTATTGAAGTGCCAAATTTGAGATTTGAACTTTCCAAAGGGTGGCGTTAAATATGGGCGGATGGATTACAGAGATTGGAACTGCGTCTGATTTCGATGGGCGACTGGCTCGGTTTGAAAAAACCTTCAATGTAAATGGAGTGCCGAGCCTTCGAGTTGAAACACATATACATACAAATCACGTCAGAACAATTATGTGGGCATGGAATCGTTTCCGAGTTCCGGACGTTTATGTTAAGGAAACAGACGAAGGAGTTGCTATTGTCTTGTGCGGCGTTATTACTGATTTGGGACATTTCGGACCTCTTCCAAATAACCAAGAATCCACTGCTTCCCTGGTGTTAAGGCTCTGGGTTGAGCATGGAAATGACTTGATAAGAGAATTGAATGGGTCTTTTAGCTGTCTGTTTTATGACCCAAATAAAGATGAAGCAACACTATATACCGATAGATTCGCTTCCAGGTCTGTCTGGTTTACAAAAGAAAACGACGTGTGGATTGTGGGGAATTTTCCATCAGCCATAGCGGCTATAAAAAAGAATAACCCGAAGATTGACCCAGTTGGATTATGGTCCCTTTTTCATACTGGCAGACATGTGGGTAAGCACTGCCTTTATTATAACACGCATTGCTTGCTGGCAGGGGAAAAAGCTGTCCTGTCTACCGCTTCAGAGGCGATTGTGAGTAAGTGGAGGCAAAGGAGATATATCCCCGATAGATCACTCAAGCCCCGTGAATGGGGAGCAAGAATCGCGAAAGCTTTACAGGAATCAAGCCAGCGGTATAAAAGGGTTTGTGCAAGACCTTATATTTTTTTAAGTGGAGGTCTTGATTCTAGGATAGCCGCAGCAGCCTTTGGCGAGCCTTTGAAAAGCGTGAGTCTTTCTACCGCGCCTAATGCTGAAACACGGATTGCTTCTATAGTATCGAAAGTGGTAGGTATTGAGTACCAGACAATTATCAGATCCCCTTACTGGTATCTTAATACCTTAGATGCAGCCGCCCTGATAAGTGCAGGGAATTTCTTTACATGCCACACGCATTTTATCGTACCGGCGAGTGATATAGCTTCACAAAGTCCAGATGCAGAGTTTTTTTTAGGTGATCTTCTTGAAAACTTCAACAAACATTATTTCTCTCTGCCTGATGGGGACAGTTTGACCTATAACCCACAAAATATGATGGGAATATTACATTCCTGCGTGCCTTATTCAATAAGAGACACTCACAGATTAGGCGTTCATTTTAGAAAGGAAATAAGGAAAAATATAGAGAAAATATACAGAGACGCCCTTGAAGATTATGCTAAGTCCCTTGTGGATGTTTCCGAGGACGATGCCGACCGCCTGGACACGTTTCTACGTTGGGCTGATGTCAGCGTGACGCCTACTTTTAACATGATAACATGTTTGCGGACTTTAGCTGGTGAGAGAAACATATTCTTTGACAACGAAGTGAACGAAATAAGTCTTAAGATACCCTCCATGGTAAGAGGTGCGGGACTTTTGCACAAGTGGACATTGCATCACCTGAACAGGATATTGACGCTGATTCCCGATGCGAACACGTTTCTACCTCCAGTTTTTCCAAATAGTATTGGTATCTTTGCAAAGAAAATACGCCCCACTCTTGGTAGGATCAGGAGGGGCATTGTCCCTAAATCCAAGAGCAAACCTGTACTTAAAACATCGGGGTCATGGTTGTTGACGCATGAGATGTATCGCAAAGACTCTCGATATAGGAAACGAATTGAGAATCTAATTGTAGATGAGAATATATTTCCATCTGAAATTTTCGATTTGCAACAGATAAAAAACACGTGGAATGAATATCTGGCGGGTAATATAAGCTTGCACTTTGAGGTTGAAGCTTTGTTATCCTTCGGAAGCCTACATAAGATGGTCTCATGTAATGGAATCGAACTCTGAACAAGAGATTGCTTTGTCTTCAGAGAGAAAGAATAGGATTCTTCTCGTTACTAATATCCCTACTCCCTATCGAATACCACTCTTCAATGAGCTGAAGGAGCAATTGGAGAGGAAGGGCTTAGGATTGAAAGTAGTTTTTGGTGCTTTGGGTTATGCTCGCCGTAAATGGGCAGTTGATATGTCCCAGTGCAAATTTGAATATGAAGCGTTACCATCAAAGAATCTATGCTATTCCGATTCTGAGAAATCCAGTTTTACGTACTCGGGATTATACCGCGTCATCTCTCAAGAGAACCCCTCTGTTATTATAACCAATGCCTTTTCCATCGCTACCACGAAAATCTGGTTGCGGTCGTGGTTTAAAAAGACAGACTACATTATCTGGTCGGGTGCTATCCGCCGTAAAGACAAGTCTGATTCTTTTGTAAGAAGAATCCAGCGAAAGGTACTCATTAGAAGAGCGGTAGGATTTATCGCTTACGGGACGAGGGCTAAGGAGTATTTGGTCTCATTAGGTGCAAAACGGGACAAAGTTAAAATCGGAATCAACACTGTCGATGCGCAATTCTATAGAGGTGAATGTCGAAGACTTCGGGAGAATCTAATACCTAGCGATGGCCAAAAACATCTGCTTTATGTTGGCCATTTATGTCCAAGAAAGAATGTATTGAGAGTACTAAAAGTCATTAATCATTTAGCCAAATTAAGATCTGACGTCATATTGGATATTCTGGGCGATGGTGCGGATCGTGTTCGACTTGAAGAATATGTTACAGAGAACCGACTGATTGATTTTGTCAAATTTCATGGTTTTAAACAAAAGGCTGATGTCTCACTATTCCTGGCTCAATCAGATTGCTTTCTATTCCAAACGGACTTTGACATCTGGGGTCTGGTGCTTGTCGAGGCTATGTCAGCCGGACTGCCCTGTATAGCATCCATACATGCTGGTGCTACGAATGACTTGATTAAGGATGGGGTAACTGGTTTTGCAATGGACTTTTCTGAAACGGAAAAAGTAGCGGAGAGGATCAACGGGATTCTGGAAAATCCCGAATTGTCAAAAGAAATTGGTCAAAATGCCAGCCGTTTTATCGCTGAAAACGTTAGTATAGAAAAGTCGGCGGCGGGGTTTGTAAGGGGGATTACCAAAACATTGGAAGGTTTAGATGATGCTTATATCAAGTAGGAATTTATCATAAATGAGTTATAATTATAAAATAAAAATAACCCCTGAACTGCTTCTCTTGGCAGCAACAATATTGAAAGTCGTAGTCATATTCTTTTTCTACCAGCATGTTATTGACTATGAATCTTCTCCGCCTCGAATCGTTTCAGGTTATGGTTGGGACAAACTGGTATCCTGCATGTATCAGGGGAAGTATGAAATGGTGGTTCAGAGTGGTCTGTCAGATATATACGACCTTAAATCTTATTCCTACAGGCCACCGATCTATCCAATATTTCTATTTTTGGCTACTTATTTGAGCAATTATTCCGCCGCAATCGTAGTCTTCTTACAATCCATAATAACCTCTCTTGTAGCATATCTTGGATACATAGTTGTCAGATTATCAACCAATCGAAAAACACCTGCTATAATTTGTCTGTGGACTTTATTTCTGTTTCCTATGAATTTCTTAAAATCAGGGACACAAGACGAGGCTCCCTTGATGTTAGTATTTATTTTGGCATCCTTGTATATATTTGGCAAGTACATGAGGAATCAAGACAAACCGGCTTTGCTTATTTTGTCTGGGGCTTTGTTAGGTCTATCAACAATGACGAGATATACAACACTCCCTATAACACTTGGTATTTTGTTGTTCATCCTAACAAGTCACGTTATTAGTAAAAGATACAAAAAAATACTTTTATTCATGTCTGCTTACATTTTAGTTCTATCACCCTGGGTTTTTCGAAATTACTTGATTTATGACGAACTGGTTCTGACTTCTGGTAGTGGACGAATCCTTCTTTTTACTCAATCGGAGGAATTCATAGAGTCATTCCCCAATAAGAGTCCAGACGTTATTGAACGGGGGTATTTGAGGTCATTTCACAAATCACATGAATATCTGAGCGAACTTGATTCATTTTCACTTGATAAAGAATTCAAGCGCTATGCAATATCGGAAGCCATAAACTCGCCATGGAAATTTTCAAGTGCCTTTATAGTGAAGCTTAAAGCATTTATGCCATATAGATACTTTCCAAAGCAAAATAATATTATCAAAGACATTGTATATACACTTTCATATTCGCTATCGCTTTTATTTTTTCTATGGTCAGTTGTCAAATCTAAAAGACTCACATTTGAAAATATCAGTCTTTTAATTGCTTTAGTCGGCTTGATTCTTCCCGGAATAGTCTATTTTATGCTAAGTCGTCATCTATATCCGCCTATGATATTGATGATAGTGTTTTCATATATAGCCTACTCAAATGCACAATGACTGAACTGTGGGCCTAGAATAAGTAACTATCGGTTATCTGCGACCGCGGCAACTCGCAATGGGACGATTTGACTCGTCGTCTATCCCATGAAGACCACCACAGCGGCCTGCGTCGAGAGGTTTTGAAGGAAACATTTTTTAAGACTTCTGATCATGACCGTAAAACTCAGAAAATCGCACGCCAATTTTACAAGCTATTGAAACTGGCCGGCTAATAATCTATTTTTTGTAAAGTGCACTGTTGTCCCTATGAGAAGCATTAAGAATTTCATATTAGTTTATATTGCGTTGAAATCATTCCTTGCAGTTTTCTACGGCGTGAATATTGTGGCTGGGCTTAATGTTTTGGAGTTAGGGGGCTTCTTTTTTCCTGTGGTTTTACTTTCATACTGGGCAATGACAAATTTTAGGACTGGCCCAAATAATTATAAAAGAATCTACTTCCTCGTTATTACGTGGGTATTATTGGCGACGGTGCTGAAAATGCTCAGTTATGGTTTTAGTGGTATTCAATCTTTTTCAGGTTTCTTCAGAGTGCTCAATGGTTTTGCTGTTTTTATCGTTTTCCCGTTAATATTCAAAGATCAAAAAAGCATTAATACTTTGATGAATGCCTTCTTTATTGCAACTTTATTTCCGTTGCTTCAAGGACTTGCACAGCTTCTTATTGGGGTAGATATCGGGGGAATGCGGACGTCTATTAGCGACGCGTATGGTAGTGGAGGCGTTGAGATGTATTATGGTCTGTATCACAAATATGGTGGTTATGCCTGGGCTGCTCTCCTTGGGGGCCTTGTTATGGTTTACAAAATGAGTTTAGCAAGCAAAATCAATAAGAAAAGAGAGTGCATTTACGGTCTATTCTTTGCCTTGTATCTAATATTGGCGTCTTTGACCTTAAGTCGAGTGCTCATATTTAGTATGTTAGTCGTGTGTATCACAATGGTTATAGCAATTACAGAGAGGGAAGCTTGGCATCAAAAGATAATAGTAATCTTTATTCTGCTTCTGCTGGCTTTTATTATAAGCGGATCTGGATATGCCAAAGACCGGTACGAACAAATTATGTCGCGATCTGAACAGGAATTCAAGGTAGTCTCGGGTGAGGCCGATGTTGAATTCGCCTTACATGGTCGAGTTGGATTATGGAAAAATAAATTAGAGCAATTCAAACAAAAACCATTAATTGACAGGTTAACTGGAACTAACATAGGCACTGGACCTCATAGTGATTATGTCCAATGGGTATTACAGTATGGATACGTCGGAATTATACTTTACAGTATATTATTTCTCGGTCTGTTGGTGAGCTCTATAAAAACTCTTTTCAGAATAAATAGAATGCATGGTTCTTATCTACGGCCATATGGACTCATGGTAATTGCAGGACTCGTCATATGGTTAATGGAAGCGATTATTCACAATTCATCACAGTACCCCGACTATGCATATTTTGTAATCGGAAACACTGCTATATTCTTATCCATGAGTAAATGTTGCGATGAATACCAAGAAAAACAAAAAGACTATAATATTTATGGCTCCTACACCTCCGCCTTATATGGGGCCAAGTATTGCAGCTCAAATAATCCTTAATTCAAGGTTTGTTGATGAGTTTAATGTAATACATATTGATACTGCTGATAGACGGCCTTTAAATCATTTAGGAAAAATTGATCTAACCAATATTTATCTGGCGTTGAAGCATTATTTGTTACTTTTTCATAGGCTACTATTCTCTAAAGCTGACCTTGTTTATATACCCATATGTCAGGCAACTGCCGGATTTTTGAGAGATGTTCCATTTATCGTTATGTCAAAACTATTCGGAAAAAAGGTTATTCTTCACCTACGAGGAGGACACTTTAGGGAATTTTACAATTCATCTAACAAGGTTATGAAATATGTTATCGAAAAGACCTTAAAAAAGATTGACAGAATGATTGTCCTTGGGAGTTCTTTAAAAATCCTATTTGATGGCTTAATTCCCGAAGAGAAACTATCAGTTGTGCCTAACGGGCTTAATATAGCTATAGATAAAGTCAGATACAAGAATCCCGATAAAGATCATCTTATGATTCTATTTCTTTCGAATCTTATTGAAACAAAGGGATTTAAGGATGTTTTGTATTCCATTAAGAAGGTAGCGCAATGTCATAATAATGTAAGGTATACCTTTGCAGGCTCTTGGATGAAAGATAAAGACGAACTTGAATGTGAAAATTACTTAAGAAGAGAGAAAGTTAAAGATTACGTTGAATTTGCAGGAACTGTTACAGGCAGAAATAAAACAAGATTACTGCAGAATGCCGACATCTTTGTCTTTCCAACATACTACCCGATGGAGGGACATCCCTGGGTAATTGTGGAGGCAATGGCGGCAGGACTGCCTATTATTACGACTGACCAGGGATGTATAAAAGAGTCTGTAATTGATAATGCAAATGGATTTATAATCCCTAAGAGAGATCCGGATGCAGTAGCAGAAAAAATAATCTATCTCATTGAACACCCTGAACTAAGAGAGAGAATGGGACACAAGAGCCGCCAACTCTATGAAGCAAATCTCACAGAGGAACATTTTGTTCAGAGAATGATAGACACTATTAATATCACTTTGAATGGTGAATGGAATAACTCACCCAGAAGTTAAAATCTGGTGATATGACAATACAGGAACTTCCTATGCCGGTGTTATCAACTGGTATTGCGAAACCATTATTCTCTGATTAGCGCAGGTACGAACGATTCAACAGTTCAAACGGCACATAAAGCTTGACGCCAAGGCCAGAGAAGCATACTTGAGGACATTCACACCGGATTGGAACTATCAAATATTGATGGATATCTACGAAAAAATCCTAAACGCCAAACCTGTCGGAGTATAGTTTATTCGGTGGCGGTTTCAATAGAAGACATATTTATTGAGCGGAAAAAGAGTTTTTATAGTTTACCGCTTCCTTTACGCAATGTTGTGGGGTACATCTATAATAAAATTCCGTTATCCATTCGCTATGGTTCTTTTTACAGGATATATGCCAAACGTATTCATCGTTTTCTGACAGAAAAAGACCCACAAGTTATATACCAGTTGCAACTTCATTTGTTGAAGAAAACGGTCAATCATGCCGTAGATAATATTCCCTTCTATCAGCAATTTCAGAAGATAACGAGTACTGCGGAACTTCAACAATTCCCTGTGGTATCCAAAAAACATTTTAATGATATGCCAGAAAAGCTTATTGATCTAGGCAGCGAAGGGCATAGACTTCGCTCAAATACCGGCGGCAGCAGTGGGACCCCCATGAGTTTTTTTCTACATAAACATATGACACGCCCCAAAGAGAAGTGCCACTTTCAATGGTTTTGGGGACAATATGGTTATCGTCCCGCAAGCAAAACTCTTATGGTGAGAGGGGCTCCTCTAAAGAATAATAGTCTATTCGAAGAGCAAATTCTTGGAAACATTCTATCAATCTCGTGTTACGAACTGAATGTTCAGAATATAAATGAGGTTATTGGAGCTATCAAGCAGTTCAATCCGCAATTCATCCATGCTTACCCTTCGGCATTGCGTATTCTTACTGACTGTATCAAAGACCCATGCCGGTTGGGAAAAGACGTCCGGATCAAAGCGGCGTTCCTCGGTTCCGAAGTATTGAGCGAAAGTGATCGTGAATGGTTCAAACAGTTCTACAATACTCAAATTGTGAGTTGGTATGGCCATTCTGAGTGTGTCTTGCACGGAGGCAATTCTCCAGGGACTGAGGAATATTACTTTTATCCATTTTATGGCTATGTTGAACTCCTTGATGAACATGGCAACATAATAACTGAACCTGGTAAAATTGGGCGCATTGTTGGAACAAGTTTTGACAACTATGTGATGCCGTTTATTCGATACGATACGGGTGATTTGGGTGTATTGTCCTCAAAGAAGGAAACTCCTAATGGTCTGCCCTGTGTCGTCATGGAACACATAGAAGGGCGTTCTCAGAATATCATCTTTTTGAATGATAAGACCATGGTAACCTTGACAGCGTTTATTTTTGGTCAGCATCTACCCCAGTTTTCTGGCATCAGGGAAATGCAACTTCAACAGGATGAAATTGGCACACTTTTAATTCGAGTGGTTCCAAACTTGAATTGGAAATCTGATGATTCTGAAACAATGAGGACAATCTTAAGGAAGTCAGTTTCTGGAAAGATCAAGATAGACGTTCGTATTGTAGAGCAAATTCCGAAAACTCATCGGGGTAAACATCGTTTATTGATACAAAACTGCCATGTATAAGTCTGGCGGTAGGTTTTGGAGTTTCTGGTTTGACTAAACAGAATCATGTTGCGATATGCAAAAGCAAGGAATGGTATTCGACTAAAGCCCCGTTCCATCCCTCTGAAAGGTATCCCGAGTATCCGTTCCAAGGTATTTTGTCAGAAACAAATAATGCGGCTTATTCTTTAGTAAGGAATTCCCTTCACCTATTGGCATTGGACAAATCCAATTTTGGACACACGCCCTGGAACCCGTTGGGTGACCTGATTGAACCGGGCGATTACGTCCTACTCAAGCCAAACCTGATATGCGAATCACACAGCAGTCGCCCGAATGAGTGGGAGCAAGTTATTACTCATCCCTCCATCCTTCGAGCGGTTCTTGACTATGTGTTCATCGCGCTGAAAGGAAAAGGAAAAGTTACCATTGCGGATGGGCCGCAAACCGATTCGGATTTTGGTGAAATCTTGCGGCTGACCAGACTCAATGAGGTTGTCAACTTTTTTAAGGATAAGGGGCTGGAGATTTCACTGTTAGATTTACGCCGCCACCGCTGGTTGAAGAGAAATGGCGTCACGTACAAGCGGGAGGCCCTCCCTGGAGATCCGAGGGGCTATACAACAATCGACTTGGGCCAGAGCAGTGAATTCAAGGACTATGCGCTTTGTGGGCGGTTCTATGGCGCCGATTATGACATGGAGGAAACCGCTAAGTACCACGGTAAAGGACATCATACCTATGTGCTTTGCCGCAGTGTGATGGACGCCGATGTGCTAATAAACCTACCGAAAATGAAAACACACAAAAAGACAGGTGTCACGCTGAGCTTAAAGAATATAGTCGGTGCTAATGGTTATAGAAATTGCCTGCCGCACTACACCATCGGCACACCAGCAGGAGGAGGGGATGAATTCTCGGACAGCAACTTGAAGAACAAGGTCCAGAGTCGGGGGATAGTTGGCATTAAGAAATGTCTGACGACTCTTGGTGGTTGCGGAGGGGCTCTTACACAGGTTCTATTTAAGGCTGGCAAAGTAGTATTTGGAGATACAAGTCGGGTAGTACGGTCGGGCAACTGGTATGGAAACGATACAGCCTGGCGCATGGTCCTGGACCTCAACAAATGCCTGTTTCATTTTGCGGGAGATGGCAGACCTCGAACCAAGCCTTTGCGCTATATGTCTTTGATCGATGGCATCATTGCCGGTGAAGGGGATGGGCCGGTAGCTGTCGATGCGAAGCCATGTGGGATCGTTATAGCCGGATTCAATCCGGTATCGGTAGATACGGTTTGTGCTGAATTGATGGGATTTGATTATCGCAGGCTTTGTGTTCTTGAAAGGGCTTGGAAGATAAAAGATTACCCATTGGTCAACTGCACACCCAACGAGATTCTCTGTAAATCCAATATTCAAGACTGGGACGTGGCGTTCGACAAACTTGAAGGCGGTGAGCATTTGGGCTTTCATCCTCATTTCGGGTGGGTGGGTCATATCGAGCATGGAAAGGCCGAGCGAAAGCTGGAGGGGAAGTATGGACTTTGAGCATATTTATCTGCGTCTCCCAGTCCTCTATCAGAATGTTCTGTGCAGTCTATATGGGGCACGGCTCATTCGGAGGCGATATGATAATGCCTACAAAGCGCTGGAACGAGAGGTATTTGAACGAGATCGATGGACTGAGGAACGGATAAAAGCCTTCGCTCGTCGGCGATGCCGGGCCATCGTGCAACACGCCGCCAGCACTGTTCCATATTACCGCCGGTTATTTGCAGAAATGCACATTGACCCTCATGATATTCGTGGGCCTGACAACCTGACGGCTCTGCCAATTCTGGATAAGCAGACTGTCCAACGGAACTTGGCCGATTTTCACAGCGAGCTAAAAACCCAGATGCAATACAGCACAATGCATACCAGTGGCACAACGGGGGCTGGGCTGATTTTCCCAATGACGCTGGAGGCCGAACAGGAACAGTGGGCTGTATGGTGGCGATACCGCGCTCGTTTCGGTTTGGACCGGAATACGTGGCACGCCCATTTCTACGGAAAGTCCATAGTACCATTCGAGAGTTCGAAACCACTTTTCTGGCGTGTCAACCGGCCGGGGCGACAAATTCTTTTTAGTGCCTACCACATGAGTGAGCATAATCTCCCCTATTATGTGGAGGAGCTAAACCGCCGACATCTTCCATGGATCCAGGGGTATCCTTCGCTCTTGGCGTTACTCGGATCCTTTATGTTGGAACAGGGATTTGAATTGAACTACAGGCCCAAAGCGATCACGGTCGGGGCTGAAAGTCTCCTACCACAGCAAAAGCTGCTCATCGAGAAGACCTTTGGAGCGCCCTGCCGGCAGCATTATGGCATGGCGGAAGGCGTGGCCAATATCTCGGAATGCCCGGAAGGTAATCTTCATGTGGACGAGGATTACGCCCATATCGAATTCCTTCCCGTGGATAGCAGCTCATATCGTATTATTGGAACTAACTATACCAACTATGCCTTCCCGCTAATCCGCTACGACGTTGGTGATCTGGCCCAACTTGAAGATCCAGAGAAAAGGTGTCCATGCGGACGTACAGGGAGATTAGTCAGGTCAATTGACGGCAGGAAAGAAGACTACGTTCTAACGCCCGATGGTCGGCGCATAGGTCGGCTCGATCACATCTTCAAGGACATGGTCAACATCAAGGAATGCCAAATATTCCAGGAGCATGTGGAGCAAGTCGTTTTCAGAGTAGTTCGCGGCAAAGAATACACAGGAAAAGACGAAAAGATGCTTTTGCGTGAAGCCCGCACTCGGCTCGGAAACCGGATAGAAATAGGCATTGATTACGTTGAAGCGATTGAGCGGACAAGCCGGGGAAAACTGCGATTTGTAATTTCAAAGGTTCCCAGTGCCCAAATACACGACATTGGAGGCAAAAACTGTTGAAACAACTTGCACACAAACTCAAAAACGGAGAAATACAGGTCCTTGAAGTACCGCTTCCAGTGCTTGGGCCGGGAAAAGTGCTGGTGAGAAATCACTATTCGCTGATTAGTCCTGGGACAGAAGGCAGTTCTGTAACTGCAGCAAGAAAGAACTTGGTAGGAAAGGCAAAGGAACGACCACAGCAGGTAAAACAGGTAATTGATACACTAAAAACACAGGGTCCTGTTCAGACCTACAGAGCAGTAATGAAGAGGCTCGATTCCTATTCGCCCCTTGGGTATAGCTCTGCTGGAGAAGTAATAAGGGTGGCCTCTGATGTGCAGGGTTTTGTCGTGGGTAATCTTGTAGCCTGTGGAGGGGCTGGTTATGCAAACCATGCAGAGATAATAGCAGTTCCAAGCAATCTATGCGTGAAGCTCCCTGAGAATTCCGATTTGAAAAGAGCAGCTTACAACACAGTAGGTGCAATTGCCTTACAGGGCATAAGACAGGCCGATTTGAGGATTGGAGAGACCTGTGCTGTGATTGGACTCGGACTTATTGGCCAGTTAACTTGTCTAATTCTCAGAGCAAGCGGTGTTAAGGTTGTCGGAATAGACATAAATCCAGGCATGGTAAAAATTGCCTCAAAACACTGTGCGAATCTGGCTTTTATAAGGGAAGAGCCTGGATTAGCTGAAAAGATAGGTGAGTTTACTGAGGGGATTGGAGTAGATGCCGTCATTATAACTGCTGGTACACATAGTCTTGACCCGGTAAACTTTGCTGGCCAGATCGCACGAAAAAAAGGTCGGGTTGTCATTGTTGGGGCTGCACCAACGGGTTTCGATCGAGATCCCTATTGGTACAAGAAGGAACTGGAACTGCGCATGTCTTGCTCCTATGGGCCCGGCCGCTACGACACTGAGTATGAAGAGAAGGGGATTGATTATCCGGCAGCGTATGTCCGCTGGACAGAGAAGCGGAACATGCTGGCATTTCAGGAGCTTATCCACAGCGGCAGGATCGACCTGGGCTATCTGACGACCCATGAGTTCACGCTTGAGCACGCGCCGCAGGCTTATGACATGGTCGTCAGCCGCAGCGAGCCCTTTCTTGGCATCATTCTGAAATACGATGTTCACAAACCGATAGCACGGCATCGAATCGCGATCAGACCTGCTAAGGCTGAAGGCCGGGTAAACATTGCCTTTATCGGTGCAGGGAGTTACGCACAGCAGAATCTTCTGCCAAATATACCACGCAATGATAACGATGTGACTTGCGTCGGCATCATGACAAATTCAGGTACGACATCGAAGCGTGTTGCCGAGAAGTTCAACTTTCAATTCTGCACATCTGGACCCACGGACATTTTCGAAAACGACGCTATCAACACCGTGTTTGTCGCCACGCGGCACAAAAGCCATGCAGGATATGTCAAGTCGGCCCTCACGGCCGGAAAGCATGTGTTCGTCGAAAAGCCTCTTTGCCTGACTGAGAAAGATTTGAGTGAGATTGAAGAGCTATACAACAGCTCGGATCATTCTTCCCAATTGATGGTTGGGTTCAATCGGCGGTTTGCCCCGCATGCTGTGGAACTGAAGAAGCACTTGGGTGATGTCCCGGTTTCCATGCTCTATCGAGTTAATGCCGGTTCGATTCCGAAAGATAACTGGATCCAGGACAAAGAGATCAGCGGCGGGCGCATCATCGGGGAGGCTTGCCACTTCATCGATCTTCTAACTTGGCTCTGCGGGGCTCTTCCCAGACATGTACACGCGGTGGCTATCCCTGACCCCGACGGTTTGAACGACACGGTTAGCATCAACCTGCAATTCGCAAATGGCTCGATAGGTAGTCTCAACTACTTTTCGAACGGTTCCAAAGAGATGCCCAAGGAGTACATCGAAGTCTATAGTGCCGGCCTCATTGGTATCATCAGAGACTTCAAGGTGCTAGAGATCCATTCAACCGGCAAGCCCCGTCGCAAGAAAACCCTTGTCCAGGGCAAAGGTCAAGCCCGTATGGTCAAGGCTTTCATTAAGAGCATCAAAGAGGGTGGATCACCGCTCATCCCCGCCGATGAAATCTCTGCTGTGACACGAACTACTTTTGCCGTACTGGAGTCCATCAGGACCCACCAGGCAGTTTCTCTCTGATTTTTCATGATTCAGGCTAAAGCTCAAGACTGTATAGAAGATATGCTCTCCTATATCGAGTCGGCAGACTACGCCGGGTACGACCCCTATGATGCGCTGAACAGTCCGTTGATTCGACGCATTGGAGCAAACAATAAATGGGTGCGAGTTGGGGCGACGCAGTTGTTCAGACTATCTCCTGTTAACATCAGGCCATTGTTTGGTATTCGAAAGGGTCACAATCCAAAAGGAATCGGTCTTTTCCTTTGGGGATATGCCAAGCTTTATGCGCTAACGAAAGAGCGGCGATATCTGGAGAGAGTCGATTATATCCTCAACATACTGGAACAGCTTCAGAGCAAAGGTTATTCGGGCAGTTGCTGGGGTTATAACTTCGACTGGCAGTCAAGGACATTCATGCGGCCCAAAAGGACACCGACTATCGTGAACACCTCCTTCATCGGCCATGCCTTGCTTGACTGCTACGAGCTGACGGGCAGGCAAAGAGCCCTGGATATGGCTATCCCGATTAAGGGCTTCATACTGGGTGACCTCCACAGGACGAGGTTGGATGGCACGTTCTGTTTCAGTTACACACCGGTAGACACTGAAGCTGTGCACAATGCGAACCTTCTGGGCGCTTCGATTCTTGCCCGTTTGACGCAGTATTGTGAGGATGATCGGCTGACGAAGGCGGCTCTGGCAAGCCTGGAATATTCGATGCGGCACCAGCGGGATGATGGATCGTGGTTCTATGCTGATACCAGTATCCAACGCTGGATTGACTCCTTTCACACCGGTTTCAATCTTCAGGCCATTCGGTATATCTTGGAAGCAGGGTTTGCACGGGAGTACATAAAGGCTTATCGTAAGGGTGTCGAGTACTACGCAGGAAATTTCTTTCTCGAAGATGGAACACCTAAATACTATCACGACCGGATCTATCCGATAGATATCCATTCGCCTGCCCAGGCAATCTGCTTCTTCTCCCGAGAAGGTAAGGAATACCAGGACCTCACAGACAGGATTGTCAATTGGATGCTGCAGAATATGTACAGCGGAAGAGGATTCTTCTACTTCAGGAAGGGTAGGCTCTTGATGAACCGCATCCCTTACATGCGCTGGTCCCAGGCATGGGCATTCCATGCTTTGACTGAGTACAGCATGAAATGGGTGACTTCCTAAAAGAGCAAACTTATGAAAACACTTTCTTGGTATCATCGACGTCTTAAAGTTACGTCTTCAGGGAAGATCGCCTGGCGCATACGCTCATCGCTGCGTGCTCGTGCCGACCGCTTCCTCGTTGGTCGGCGGCAGCGGATGAGGAAGCCTTCGGTATTTTTGAACGGAGAAGGAAGGGATAAAGGGCCGGGTTTTCGGGTGAGCGATATAGTTGCTGGAGACGGGGAATGGTTAAAGACAAATGATGATGTTGATAAGCGGTGGTACGATTCCTTGATGGCCAGGGCGGAGCGAATCGTAGAGCATCGTCTCGACTTTTTCGACCAGAAGGACAAGTACCTTGGCGATCCGATTATCTGGAATCGCGACCACAAACGCGGTCAGGACACGCCGATGACTTATTGCGCATATCTGGATTACCGGGATGTTAAAAAGGCAGGGGACTGCAAGTTTGTTTGGGAACCCAACCGCCATCACCAACTCGTTGTGCTTGGCCGAGCTTATCGTCTTAGCAGTAATATCCGATTCGCCAACGCCGTGGCGGAACAACTGGACAGTTGGCTCAAGCAGAATCCTTATGGCGTTGGGATGAACTGGCGCAGCGGTATGGAACTCGGAATAAGGCTCATCAACTGGGTATGGGCATTGGATCTGATTGAGGATTCGAAAGCTATCGACGACCAGCTTAGCCAACGACTATTGGACTCCATATCGCGTCATATCTGGGAAATCGACAGGAAGTATTCACGCGGCTCTTCCACGGGCAATCACCTGATCGGCGAGGCAGCAGGAGTGTTTGTTGCAACAAGTTACTTCGCAAATTTGAAAAAAGCATCGAGCTGGCTGGCCAGGAGCAGGGAAATCCTCTGCCGGGAGATCCTTAGCCAGACGTTTCCCGACGGTGGTACGATAGAGCAGGCCTTCGAGTATCATCTTTTCGTACTGCAATTCTTTGTTGCAGCTGGAATCGCGGCCCGCGCGGCAGGGCAGGATTTTCCCGAATCCTATTGGTCGCGATTGGAAAAGATGTTCGAATTCCTGGGCGTCCTCAGCGAAGGCGGTGACAACTTGCCAGCATTCGGTGACGGTGATGATGGCTATGTATTGGATATTGGACGTGATGCCCACAGCGTTCGGGAATGGCTGGCGGTGGGAGCCGCACTGTTCGGAAGAAGTGATTTCAAAGCGTGGGCAGGCGGGTATGCCGAGCCGGTCGAATGGTTGTTGGGTGAATCTGGACGCAATAGCTTCGAAGCGATTCCAGAGTCACAAATCAAGAGGATTACTTCCCGGGCTTTTAAGGACAGCGGTTACTATCTGCTGCAGCATGGCGAGTTTGATTCGGCGGGTCGTATCAGCGTGGTATTTGATTGCGGCCCGTTGGGGATGGGAGCCCTTGCGGGACACGGACATGCGGACGCCTTGAGTTTCACTCTCCGGGCGTTCGGCAGAGACGTACTGATTGACCCGGGGACGTACGATTACTTCAGTTATCCAAAATGGCGGGAGTATTTCCGTAGTACGCGAGCGCATAACACGGTCGTTATTGACGGCCGGGACCAATCTGAGATGCTGGGTCTTTTTCTTTGGGGCAGGAAAGCAAAGGCTGATTGTCTGAGTTGGCAGCCCACGGATGTCGGGGGCAAGGTAATCGGTAAACATGATGGTTATACCCATCTGAAGGACCCGGTTATCCATAAACGTATGCTCGATCTGGACGGCCAGGAGCTTGTGGTACGTGATGACATTATTGCTCGCGGAAAACACGAAATAGAGGTATTTTTTCATCTGGCTGAGCATTGTGTGGTTATTCCGGCAGGTAGGAATCGTTATCTCGTCGATGTCGGCTGGGAAACAATTGAAGATGTCGGCCAGCGAACAATCGAAATCGAATTGGATCCATGTCTTAAGGTTGAGGAATTCAAAGGCAGCGAGGACCCAATTTGCGGGTGGGTCAGCCGGGGTTATCATCAAAAAGAGGCAGGCACAACACTTGTTGGCCGCTGCACTGGTGAAGGTAACACATGCCTGGTGTGCAGGATCGATATAGGTGAATTGAAGCAAGCTGCAAAATAGATAAAGGCTGAACGAATGACGAAAAATGACAACCCCAATCGAAAATCGGTCATTATAGCTGCAGTGGTAGCAGGTTTCCTGATGTTCGTTTCCAGCGCAGCTTATCGTGTTCTGGCTGCTCGACTGGCGGCTCCGGTGAATACTACTTCAATGCCTCCTGCTGCATTGGAACGATTACCCCTGCAAATTGGCGATTGGACAGGCCAGAAAGTACCTCTGGACGAAGCCATAGTTCGTGCCACAGATACTGAAGCGCACATCAACCGTAGATATTTACGACATAATTCTTCGGAATATATCTTGTTATATGTTGCGTACGGTGTAAGAGCGCGTGACCTGATGCCCCACCGCCCGGAGGTCTGCTACACCGGGGCCGGCTGGACGCTCATTGATAAGCGTTCCATGGAACTAGCCTTGAGTGATGGAATGAAACTGCCATGCAATGTTTTCCAGTTTTCCCGCGGCACTTTGAATACAAAGAAAACCGTACTTCTGAATTATTATATTGTAGATGGGCAGTATTGCCGCGACGTTTCACTATTACGATCAAAGGCATGGCGCGGCTCCGGCACGGTTCGTTATGTAGCTCAAGTACAGATAGTTGCGTCCGCCAAATCGAATCTGACTGCCGATTCAGCAGAGAGAATAGTCTCTGACTTTGCTGTCGAATCAGCTTCATCGATATCCCGACTGTTCGAGGATGTCGAAGAGGGGCAGCGCTCGGACAAAGATCGTTTTGATGCTAACCGTGTATTTGGGGGAACTGGGAGTGGTTAACAAGCTTATTCGCCGCGGGCATGCTTTGAAGATTTCTGGCAGCCATCAACTGCCGGACAATCTCTTGGGAATTGTTTCAGTCTTATTGATGCTGCTGGCCGTGACTGTGTGGTCGTATTGGTCGATAAGTGCGAACATTTTCAAGGAATGGCAAAGAAGCGATGATTACTCTGCGGGCCAGCTTGTTCCGCTGATCGCACTTTTCCTTGTTTGGCACCAGAGAAAAACACTAAGAGGATGCTCGCTGAAACCGTGCTGGTGGGGTATAGCACTGCTTATACTGGCACAGGCAGCGCGGTTTTACGGATTGCTGTTCATGTATGAATCGGGAGTGCGATACTCAATGGCACTGACTCTTGCGGGCCTGGTTCTTATGGTTGCTGGTTGGCAGGTGTTTCGCAGTGTCTCCTGGATACTATTGTTCCTTTTTCTTATGTTCCCTTTGCCCGGGCGCGTTCACAACCTAATCAGCGGACCATTGCAGAGAATGGCAACAACGGGTTCGGTATTTCTTTTGGAGGCGTTTGGTGTCAGGGTCAGCCAGGAGGGGAATGTCGTGATGCTGAATGAAAAGATCCCTATGGCGGTAGCAGAGGCCTGTAGCGGCCTGCGAATGATGACGGCGTTCGTTATTGTCGCAGCATTCATGGCGTACATGGTGAAACGCTCACGCCGAAAGAAAGCAGTCCTGCTTTTGTCAAGTATTCCTGTCGCGGTGATGTGCAATATTCTGAGACTCTGTGTGACGGCGGTGCTATTTCTGCTTGCAAGCGCTGAAGTGGCACAAAAGTTCTTCCATGATTTTGCAGGTCTGGCAATGATGCCGGCTGCTGTTTTACTTTTATTCGGCGAGCTATGGCTGATGGATAAATTGACTATGCCTGAGCCTGAGCCGCAACAAGGGCAGGGGCAGGCAAGAGCGCAAGCCAAATCAGCCAACCGGGCCTGTGCGAAACGGACGAAGAGAAGAAAGCAATATGTATAGAACCGAATAGTTGGCCTGGTTGGGCAGAAGCAGGAATAGTTTATCCAGATACGGACGTTTCCCACTAAATCGGGAAAATAGCTCGAATTGGTCGTAGGAAGGCCGCAAAATTTATATCAAAATTGGGCAATATCCAGGCAGAAAATGCGAGTCCTCATTGATTGGTGAACCATAACATCCTGCGAACAAAGAGGTTACAGGCAAAGGTGCTCATTTTTAAATCGGCAGTGAAAAAAAGTATAAAAAAATGCAATTTTTTCTGATTTTTCCCTTGACTAAGGGAGGAAAGTCCGGTAAATTGATGGTTTATAACACTGATAATGTCTATGGAGTGATGAGTTGGTGATCAACAGGAGAAAACTTCTCATAACGGTTGGTTTAGGTTTGCTCGTTACGACGGGTGTTTATGCTGACATGACACCAGTATCCCAGTCGCATGCCAAGTGTGTGCAGCCATCGAGCGCTCGCAGACTGGCGGAACTCCAATACACAAATTTGTTTAGCCCATCTAATCCCCTAAGCGTCACGGAGTTGGATTTATGGTCTGTCGAGTTTTTACCCGAGGCAAGTGCGGATGTCAGCCAAACCTCTGAGATACAGCATCCGCTAAGCTTGACGAATGGGCAGGGCAGCTTAAATTTATGTCTGTCTGCTTTGATAGGCCTGGGTTTGTGCAGCTCTGCTCACTGGGTGAAAAGGCTGTCCTTTGGCTTTGTCCCGGAATGGTACCACAACGGTGGTCCTTTCCAGATTGGTCACAGTTTTGCTGTAACACCGGAATCTCTCTGCCCCGTACCGGTTTACTGTCTTGTTCAGCCGGTCTTCATGGTGGAGGATTCTCTTCCACAATACCGCTTGAGGACAGTTACGTCCCTCTGGCGGAAATCACAATTCACACCAACTGTACTTGTTCCCCGTGGACCTCCTAACATGTCATAAGAAAAGATTGTCTCCCTCTGTTTTAGGAATGGGAGCAATCATCGGATTGAGTATCTTACTTGATATAACGAAGAAGTTATTAAACTAACATGTTATGGAAGGAGAAATAAACAATGAAACGAGCTTTGATATTTTGTGTGGTGGTCGGATTGTGTGCGGGACAAGCGTCCGCGGATATGTACACAATGGACGTAGCTACCGCGAGAGACCTTCGCGACATCAGTTCCAGTTGGAGTGATACTACGGGAGGTGGATATAACTTTTTGAAATGGGTTGGTAATAATCCTGGAACCAGCGCCGATACGGTCTATGGCGCCGGTGCCTACGGCGAGAATATGTATTTCGCTGTCGGTTTCGCTGGGGACCTTACAGATCTGGATGATGACGGTCTGGCATCGGTGAAGATCGGCGTTGCGGACGGTCCGGGTTCATTACCCACTGGTAGCTATAGTGGTTTTTACTTGCCCATTTCGAATGACAATGATGACAGCTATAAATATAAGCTGTATGTCGATACAACAGGAACTGATTACGAAAGTACCAACTGGACGTCATTAACCGCAGACACGCATACGGCTTTGACACTCGATTTTGGTGCTGGGCCTGGTGGGATCAACTTCAATACATTGACAGACATAGGTTTTATCGTTCAAATCTATGGTGACCCTGGCGTTAGCGATACTTTCCACACCTCTATCGTTCCTGTACCTGGCGCGGTCATACTGGGCATTCTCGGCCTGGGTGTAGTCGGCATAAAATTGCGTAAGTATGCATGAGAAGCCCTATAGCAGGCTATCATGTAGTCAGTAACAAGACTTGCAGGCGAAGCCCCGTTAAAGGGGCTTCGCCGCAGGTATTAATCTTCGCACTTCGCAAAGGATGTATCAGCAGTGGTTCGACTTCGCTCACTACCCTGAGCCTGTCGAAGGATTAACCTGTCTTGGTTTGACGGGTTAATTGACACCGTCGAGGAGATTCATAATGAGAAAATTAGTTTTTATTGCAGTACTATGTGCGTTTTTCGCAACTCCGGTATTGGCCGATCCTTTTGGTCATGGAGAAGGTTACGATGGAGGAACAGCCTATTGGGACCGGGAAGACGGCTACTATGCGGGTCAAGGTGGTGAGTTCACAATAGAAGGAGCCGGCCTTCTACTCTCAAACTCTGCCTATGCTGCTACCACAAGTGGAATAGGTTCAGATGCGGATTCCTTCCAATCGTTCTGTATAGAGATGGCCGAAAATATCTATGAGCCGATGGAAATCTGGGTCAGCGAAGCCTCCACGACCGCCCTCACCACGTATGGCTCGGGCTCGCATGCCTGGGAAGGTGGGACCGGTTCGGGGGATGACCTCGATCCAATGACGGCTTATCTGTACACAATGTTCGCCACAGGCACCCTGGACGGATACAACTATACTGCGGGCGTTGCCCGGGTAGCGTCTGCTGCGGCACTGCAGAATGTGATATGGGGTATTGAAGGAGAACTGAGTTCATGGAATCCTAACAGCCTCACCGGCCTCGAGGAGGATTTTTATGACGACGCATATAACGCTGTCTACCAAACGCAAACTTGGTCCGGCATCCGCAATGTGCGTGTGCTGCAAATGTACAGAGACTCTGATAATTGCGATTACGGGCGTAAACAGGATCAGCTCTACCTTACCCCGATTCCTGGAGCGGCCATACTTGGTATTCTTGGCCTGGGTGTAGCTGGCTTGAAATTGCGTAAGTATGCATGAGAGCTCTATAGCAGGAAATCATGTAGTTCAGTAACAAGACTTGCAGGCGAAGCCCCACTAAAGGGGCTTCGCTGCAGGTATTAATCTTCGCAAAGAAAGGAGTCATCAGTAGTTAACCTGTCTGCTTGATGGGTTAATACATAGTGGGGTAATAACAGGTCTGGGAAAAGTGTACAATTGGCCTAACCCGGCGTAGCCGGAACCAAACAAGCTTTAATATTAGAACGAAGTCCCAACATTATCGCAAAACAGCCGCTTCGCGGCTGGGATTTATCGCATTGAAGGCAACAGCATAATCATAATGCTAACGGACTAATCAAATCATCTTCGGTCAGATTAGAATTAAATACCAGTAATACCAATCCTAATTAAAAAATGCCCATAATGCTCATGCAAAACAGGCTGGAAAAGCCTGGATTCCTGCTACCCGCTTTCGCGGGCATAAGCTTCGCAGGAATGACAAGTTCATGCAATCGGCAATTAATAAACGGAATTGGTATAAAATATCAACAAACCGTAAGTCAATGATATTCTAAAGGAGGTGTGTCATGTTTAATTTGAAGAGATGTGCGAAGATTAACGTAAAGGTGCTTATCATTCTGATAATTGTCACGGTAGCACTTGGAACGTCCTTATTTGCTGCTCGCCAGGTGCGAAGAAGCCTTCTCTCGAAAATATCTCTAAGTGCGGGCCAAGCTGCTTTTGAAGACAAGGACTGGCCAGCTGCATATAAAAACTACAGGCAATACCTCGGCAGAAATCCCGATGATGTCGAAATCCTCAAGAAGTATGCCAAGGCCCGGCTGTCCATCCGGCCGCTCGACACCGCTGCTGTCTATGGAGCCATCGCGGCATATCGTCGTGTCATGCAACTGGCCCCTCTCGACGAAGAGGCCTATGACGAGCTCGCTACGCTCTATGGAGGTATAGGCAATTTCGAGGAGCTTGCCTACATTGCCCGAACATGGCTTGAGAATGACCCGAATGACCGGAAAGCCCCGCTGTTGCTGGCTGAGGCGTTAATCCGCCTGCGCAAAACGGATGAGGCTCGACAGACACTCGATAAATTCATAAAGGAAATCAAGCCACTTCCTGATGAGCATATCGCGTATGTGCGAGCTTGTGCACTGATGAGCCAGATCGCAGACAGCGATGATTCCACCGGGGCAAAAACTGAAGCCCTGGAATGGCTCAATAGAGCTGTTGACTACGCCCCGGAATCTGTTGAGGCACTGGCGCATCGTGCACGGTTTTACCGCGCAACACCTGACATTTCCGACATGAACGAGGAAGATATGCTGGCAGCCGCTCGCAAAGATCTCGAGAAAGCCGACGATCTTGGCACAGACAACCCCCGAATCCGCTTGTTCTTATGTGCAGAATGGATAGCACACGGCGAGCTTGACCGGGCTTCAAGCCAACTACAGGCTGCTGAGAGTCTCCCGCAGGAAACACGGGAAGAACACTTCTTCGATATAAATAACTGGAGAGTAACAAGATTTCTCTTAGCTTCGGAACTGGCGATACGGAGAGAGGCCAAAACTGAAGGTGCCTCTCTGGCCGATGATACGCTGACAGTGCTGAAAGAAAGAAGACATAGGGTCCAGGTTCTCCCAAATGCTATCGGGCTTTATATTGCTGCAAACAGAGTTTCGGATGCGAATGAATGTCTGGTTGAGTATGTTGACACCATGTACACACAGGAAGGGGCAGCGGAGCCCAAGCTGAGACTCGCCTACCTGCAGGCCTTGGTGGCGAAAGCCCAGGAAAGGCCATACGTTGTCATCGATGTTCTGCAACCGGTCGTCGTAAGTGATGCCTCTCGTCCCGAACTGTGGCAGCTATTGGCAGAGGCCTTCAGTCGAACAGATCAGACCAGGAGGGCAGTCAATGCCTTGACAAGATATCTTCGCCTTCGTCCTCAAGATCCTGAAATGAGACGGCAACTTGTAAATGAGTACATCAAATTGCGAAACTGGAGCAGGGCGTTAGAAGCAGCGCTTCTGGCAGAGGATCTGAGCCCTACGGACATTGCCCTAACGCTACTGCGCATTGAGGCGAGCATCAATATCGTGGTTGAGCAAGAGGGGCATGAAGTGACCACGGCGAAACGCCAGGCGTTGGAAGAAGAAAAAGAAAAATTAGCAGACCTACGTGAGGAGCATCCTGATAACGTGGATATCCGCATATTACAGGCATTCATTGCTATTTCCCTTGACGATCCTAATACAGCCGAAAATGAACTGAAGCAGGCCATCGAAGACTGTGAGGAACCACTAAGGGCTGAGATGCAACTTGCCAGGTTATACTCCCGAATGAAACGGATGCCGGAAGCGGTCAACGTTTGCCAGACTGCCTGCGAGCTTCATTCCGAGGTTGCGGAGCCCTGGCTTTATTTGTCCACTCTTCATGCTGCCAATGCAGACTATGACTCAGCCCTCAGTTGCCTCAGAAAAGGGCTGGATACCGTAGTCGGCAAATGGGAAAAGCGGTTGGTATCAATAAGGCTTGCTTTACGGGAGCTTATGCATGGGGATCAGGCCTTAGGGTTAGGGATAAAGCTTCTGACTGAACTCGCATCGCAGGACAAACGGGAAGTTTATGCCCGTACCCTACTATTGGGAATTCGTGAGGTCCAGGAGGACCAAGCGAGATTTCAAGAGCTTATCGACGAAATAAAAGATGCCGAGGGGGAAAGTGGGCTTAAGTGGCGTCTGTATAAGGCGGCCATGTTACTGGCGTCCGATGAATGGCGTTCGAAGCAACCTGATATTGTTAGCTACCTTCAATACTGCATTGATTCAGACCCTGAATGGTCATCACCGCCACTGCTCCTGGCGGAAATGTATAATAAGTTGGGAGATTCCAAGCGTGTTGAAGACACTTACCGCCAGGCGTTTGCTCGAAATCCTTCGGCGATAGATATCACAGACAAATTGGTGACCCTCCTTGAAAAACAAGGCCGCTTGGCGGATGCCGAGAAAGTTCTCCAGCGGAGTGAGGCCGATGCCCGGGCTGCCAGTGCGTGGCATGTCCGAATGGCCCTTAGGACGAGGGACTTTTCCCGAGCAATCGAAGAGTTAAAGTTCAGGGTAGCCAATGACGACCGAGATGCTAACTCACGAATACTTCTGGCGCGACTGGTTTACTTGGAAGAGGGGGATGCCGACCAGGCTTTTGTGTATCTGAACGACGCCGAAGCGATAACGCCGAACTCACTAGTGCTAACAGCGGTCAGAGCGTCAATCCTAAGAGCAGAAGGTCAGACTAAAGAGGCCCAGGGAATTCTCGACGAATATGTGGCGGCTCGTAGTAATGACTTCAATGCCTATTGGATGCGGGCGGTATACCTAACCGAAGAAGGCAAGCTTGAACGTGCCGAGAAGGACTACTGGAAGTTGACAACCTTCACCGAGCGAGGCGCAATAGGTTATGAACTGTTAAGCAACTTCTACGCCAATCCGAAGAATAAGCAACTCGATAAATCCGTAGAGGCACTTGAAAAGGGTTTGGATGTATATCCTGAAGATTTGAGATTGAAGCGAAGACTGATGAAGACATTGTTTTTGCAGGGGCCTACGCAAGACCGACAGAAAGCGTTTGAAATCCTTACAGCACTTGAAGAACAACTAAAAGAACAACAACTGCCGCAGGATCCCGAACTGATGAAGCTCCGAGCTCTACAAATTTTAGAGGAGTTGACACCACAGTCACTTAAGACTGCCAGAGAGAAGCTGGAAAGTGTTATCAGACTGGAACCGACAGCGGTTGATGCGCATCTTGTGCTGATTGGTATTGCGATGCAGGAGGGAGAATACGAGACCGCCCGCGATTGTGCGATTCGGGCTGTTGGCTCCAACCCAGAGAACTTGGCATTGCTGTCGGCCAGAGGCAGGGCTGAGCTTGCAATGGAGAATACACAGATGGCGGGGCAATTAGCTCATCTGGTTCTTCAGAAAGACCCGAACAATGCTGAAGCCCGAGACGTGCTGGTGGAAGCTGCGCTGAGTAGCAAAAATAGCAGCCTTCTTGAGGAGGCCCGGACGCTGATCGAATCTGCGCTTGGCAACGACCCCACAGACGAAAAGCTGCTGCTCTCGCGGGCACGTGTTTTGGTTTCCATGGACCTGCCTCAGATTGCGATTCCTGAACTGGAGGCCTATTGCCAAACAAAGGAAGGAAGCAGCAGTGTTGCCGCAATTGTGACACTTGCTGACCTGTATCGTCTCTCCGGTGACATGGACCAGGCAAAACAAAGGATTGAGCAGGCGGAACGGGTGGACCCGAACAATCAAGTTGTTATCCATGCCCGATTTCTATGGCTGGTAGCGCAGAACCGATTCGAGGAGCTTGCGGAAATCAGTTCTGCATATCTTTCGGCCACAGAGCAGAATCCAACGATACTTGTGAGGGCCGCATCGGTCTTAGCCGCATTGGATTCGATGACACTCAAAAAAGAGGGATTAAAGCTATTTGAGCATGCTGTTACCCTGTCGCCGACATCGAAAAATGCACGCCTGGGTTTGGCTTCCACCCTCTATCAGACAGGAAATGCCGAGCGTGCAGAGAAAATTTACCGGGAATTGCTCGAGCAGTACCCAAATGAAATACAAATTCTCAACGACCTTGCATGGATTCTTCAAGAGCATTATCATCGCTACGCCGCTGCACTGGAGCTGGCGAATAGAGGTCTAAGCCTTGCGCCCGATGAGTTGCATCTTCTTGATACGAGGGGTACGATTCTGTCGAATCTGCCGGACCGGCTTGCCGACGCGAGGAACGACTTTGAAAGACTTGTAGAATTATCAACCTCTGATACTCCAGAACGTGCAAAGGCACTTCTACAGCTCGGCCGCATTTGCGCAAAACTCAATGACCTTGTTCAAGCAAAACAGCACCTGAAGAACGCATTGGAGATTGACCAAAAAATTGACGTATTCACACCTGACGAACGGTCGGAGATCACGAGAATTGTCCAGAGAAGCGGGACGCAGGCTGTTAACAAGTAATATGACTTCGAGCAAGAATCGGGCCGGACAAGCCGCATAAGTGACCTGTTAGAGATTCGTGAACTTTAGCCATTTCTACAATACCTATCGTAATTATAGAGTATTTTCAATTTTTTTACGCAAATTGAGCTTTTGAGGCGTTTTTATTACTTCATAAGTATTTGAAAATAAAGACTTTAATAAATATGAGAGATTTTGGCTAAACTGCACGGATTCGTCGTAAAAATTTAAGAAAATTTAAAAAAAGACTTGATTTTATGGGACCTGACTATTACAATACAGTATTAATGGAGGTTTATAGTACTTCTTTGGATGAGGTGCCAGCTTGATGTGTAATCAAGGAGATGGAGGTATTGATGAACATTACATTAAGCATATTGGAAGCAAGTTGTTGAGAAGGTGGAAAATGTCAGTTACACACACAACAAGACGTTATATGAGTTTTGTAAGTATTGTTCTTGTCTTTGTGCTTATTCTGTCAACAGAGGCTCGAGCAGCGATGTATGATTTTGAGGTCATCCCAGATACACAAGGTGGAAATCCCGTGATTGGGAATCAGCTTTCTCTGGTGATCACCGAGGTGGTAGATCAAATCGATATCGGCGGAGTACTACATAATCAGGCGCTCTTTACTTTTAACAACGCTGGGCCTGTTCCATCTACAATTGCTGCAGTATATTTTCAAGATGGGGAACTGTTAAAAATTGCCGAGATTATAAATACCCTTGATCCAGATAAGGTAGTATTTGCGGAAGGCGGTTCCCCGCCGGTTCTCCCTGGTGGAGGCTCATTGCCATTTCCTTTTACCGAACCAACGGCAATTAATTGGTTTATGGCGGCAGAGTCTAAGTCCGGAAATTGGGCAGGAGTGGACCCCACTGAGTCTCTTGGAATAAAGTTTGCTCTTCAGCCTAGTAGGGCTTTTGAACATGTCATTGATGCAATCGAACTCGGTTTTACCACACAAATCCCAGGAAAAACTCTGCGAATTGGAATGCATGTCATATCGATTGGTGATAATGAATACAGTCAGTCATACATCTTGACTCCGGTTCCGGGCGCCTTTCTGCTTGGTATTCTCGGCCTTGGTGTAGCTGGCTTGAAGTTGCGTAGGTTTGCATGAGAGCCCTGTAGCAGGCAATCATGTGGTCACTGACAAGAATGGGGGCAAGCCGCAGGGCAAAAACGTTCTAATCTAAATCTCAGACCCTTTACAGATCTGTCTATTTTTCTCCACAATAGCATTTATGAAGATACTAAATGTAGTTGGTGCCAGGCCGAATTTCATGAAAATAGCGCCGTTGATGGCTGAGTACAGCCAACACGAGAACATTCATGCAATTCTTGTCCACACGGGGCAGCACTACGACGAGATAATGAGTAACCTCTTCTTCAGCGAATTGGGTATTCCCAAACCCGATATCAATCTGGAGGTGGGCTCCGGCAGCCATGCAGTACAGACCGCCGAGATCATGAAGAGGTTTGAGCCGGTTCTCATCAACCATAAACCAGATGTGGTTGTGGTGGTAGGTGATGTGAACAGTACTATTGCCTGTGGCCTTGTGGCGGTACAATTAGGAGCCAAGCTCGCCCATGTAGAGGCAGGACTGCGCAGTTTCGACCGCTCTATGCCGGAGGAAATAAATCGAGTGCTGACGGATTCGATCAGCGATGTGCTTTTCTGTACCGAGCAAAGCGGCGTGAATAACCTTCTCAAAGAAGGAGTCTCCCCAAAAAGAATCCACATGGTCGGCCATGTCATGATTGATACACTATTGAGAAATGAGGAAAAAGCTAAGAAGTCAAATATCTTAAGCCTATTAAATCTTAACGGAGAAGATTTTGCAGTTCTTACTTTGCACCGTCCCTCAAACGTTGATGACCCCGTTGTTTTTGGGAGGATTCTTGACGCCCTTGTAATCATACAGAATGATATGCCTGTAATTTTCCCCGTCCATCCTCGGGCCCGAAAGAACCTGATGTCCTGCTCGCTCGGTAAACGTGTCGAAGAAATGTCTGGCTTGCGTTTGACCAACCCTTTGGGGTACCTGGACTTTCTGAAATTGATGTCTAATGCAAAAGTGGTACTGACTGATTCAGGAGGAATACAGGAAGAAACAACTTTTTTGCAGATTCCCTGCCTCACGCTACGAGACAACACCGAGCGTCCAATCACAACCAAGCTCGGCACCAACCAAGTTGTCGGAACTAATCCCACAACGATCATCCAGGCCTATAGGCGAGCTGTGAACGGTGATTGGCGTAAGCCCGTGATACCCCCACTTTGGGATGGCCGCGCTGCCGAGCGCATTGTACGAACCATTCTTAAAGAACTTTAATGTTTGAAACCCGTTTCAACATCAAGTCGCTGACGGGCACTGCACGTTCTGCGCGAGCGCATGTGAACGCGCATAAGGGACAAAGGGACAAAGGGACAGACTTCGGATGGTTCCCCCAACGACCTTGCATGGATTCTTCAAGAGCATTATCATCGCTACGCCGCTGCACTGGAGCTGGCGAATAGAGGTTTAACCCTTGAGCCCGATGAGTTGCATCTTCTTGTTACGAGGGGTACGATTCTGTCAAATATGGCCGACCGGCTTGCCGATGCGAGGAACGACTTTGAAAGACTTGTAGAATTATCAACCTCTGATACTCGGGAGCAAGCAAAGGCATTTCTACAGCTCGGCCGCATTTGTGCAAAACTCAATGACCTTGTTCAAGCAAAACAGCACCTGAAGAACGCATTGGAGATTGACCGAAAAATTGACGTATTCACAACTGACGAACGGTCGGAGATCACGAGAATTATCCAGAGAAGCGGGACGCAAGCTGTTAACAAGTAATATGACTTCGAGTAAAATCGGGCAGGACAAGCCGGATTTAGATGCATTTTTTCAATAAAACAGTGGTGTTGGTAGTGATTATGTTCGCTTGCGTTTTGGGAGCAGGCAAAGTTGCTTTTGCAGGCATTTACATTCAGCCTTACCTACAGAATCCTCAGCCCGACGGTATTACCATTCTCTGGTGGACCGATGACAGTGAACGCAACTGTCGGGTGCAATATTGGCGTGGCCAGTTTGAAAATGATGCAATCGCCTCAAACGAATATATCCCATCGATGGACAAATGGGTCCACGAATCAAAATTGACCAATCTGTCAGAGGAAACACAATACCAATACAAGGTGGTTTCCGGTAAACATTCGAGCAAAACCTATACTTTCAATACTTCAAAACGACGAGACAGCAACTTTCATTTTGCCGTCTTAGGTGATGGCAGAACAGACAACGATACAGTAATAGGTCGCCATCGCAAAATCGCAAGAATGGCGGTAAGCTTTGGAGACGATATTATTTTTGAAGCTGGCGATATGGTTGAAAACGGCGCGACGGAACATTGGGGGCGTTTCTACCGCCGGGTAATTACCGCTTCCGATACCAATGATCCCGGCAGTGATTTAGCAAGTAAAATCCCTTACCATACTATTGTCGGTAATCATGAGATTTACCTCGATAAAACTGGCTACCCCGGAGGAAATCTAAACACTGCTATGGCCCGTTATAAAGCCCTGGTTGCTAATCCTAAAAATGGCTCTGCAAATTCCAACTGGGAGGAACGATACTACGCAATCAAGTATGGCTGTGCTACGTTCATCGTCCTTGACAACAATAATGACCTAAGCACCACAGGCTATGATAATCACGATCGTCTCGGTGATAACGATACTCCTCCCTGGTCACCAGGCAACGAACAGTACAAATGGATGGTCAAACAATTACAGGATGCTCAAAAAAACAGTGTCTTTACCTTCGTGCTTTTCCACCCATCCCCGTACTCTCGGGGAGTGCACGGTGACCCGTGCGATGCCCAGCGAGGTATTGAGATCCGAGTACTGGATCCAATATTTCGCCAATATGGTGTAGATGCCGTCTTTACCTCGCACGACCATTTCGTAGAGCACTGTCTTACGGGGCCAGTCGGCTTTGAAAAAGAAATGAACATAGCTGACGCAAACAATCTCAACTGGCTGGTAATGGGAAATTCTGGCCATACTTCACGGGCTCAATCTCCAGGTTGGGAAGAATGGATGGATATCCTTGGCAATGACGCCCCGCCATACTATACGGTTTATTTCTATGATTGGGCCGGTGATCATACCCTCTGCTCATTTTATGATGTCGATATTATCCATCGTGGGAAAGGCTTTTGGCAGGCAACTTTCCAGGTTGTACGCTCCGACGGCAAAATTTTCGACACTTTTTCAATTGACCGAAAAGACCCCTTGCGGAAAAAACAAAGTACACCTCCAACGAATGAGCCACTCTCGGTTAATCCCAGAGCAAGGATTTTTCGAAAAAAATCTACATCGCCGTGAAGTCTGAAAGACAAACGAGTGCTCCCCGTAAATATGTTGGTTGGATAGTCCTGGCCGCATACTCGCTATTCCTCGTATACCGGGCCCTGCGTCATGGCGAAGGCGGTGACATTGCGAATGTCCCCGTGTGGGAGCTACAAGACTCACGCCAGCTTCTCGGGTGGATTGGCGGGCTTGTCCTCAAGGGTTTCTGTGAGTTCGCGTATTTCGTTCCTGTTGGCTTTATCGCCACCATGGCTGTTCCCCGTGGTTTGGGGTGGCTTCGCCGGTTTCCGATCAGTCTTCCCGCCCTGGTGCTGGGAAGTACACTCGCGGTGCTGGTGCGCACCGTCGAGATTGGCTGGTCGTGGCATTCGGCTGTAGTAGTCAGTCTGGCGCTCCCCCTGCTTGGCTGCCTCTTCGGAACGTGGATGGGCACAACATGGCTTCGCGGCTGGCGGGCTCGTCTTTGGTTCCTGCCGAAGATTGCTTTGCTGGCTTTCCTGGCTGCTCTTTGCACCTGCATCATTCTGTGGCTGTCAGTGGAAGAGAAGCCTTTGCCTTTTGAAGCAGTTCTCGTGACTTCTGCTGATAAGCGACGGCTTGTGCATCTCATTCGCAGCAAGAGTCCGAGATCTATGGAAGAGGGCCAGACCCACACCTTGCGGTTGACGGAACACGACATCAACGTCTTGCTCTCCTGGGGTCTCTCGCTCGGATCGCCAAACCGAAAAGCGAAGGTCAGCCTGGCACGCGAATCGGCTTCGCTCTCCGTGTCCGTCGGTCTGGCGCTCGGCGGAGGAAAAACTCGCTACCTGAACTTAGTGGTAACTGGCGGCTCAGGAATTGAAGAGGATATCATGAACTTGAATGTGGACCGGTGCCGGATAGGTTCCTTGAAAACCCCGCGCTGGCTTATCAATCTCCTTTCCCCTGCCGTAAAATCGCTGCTTAGCAATGACCGACGTTCGAAGCCGTTTCTCGATGCCATCAGAGGGCTGACGATCAAACCAGATTCGATCGAAGTCACCTACAGTCGCCTGCGCCTGACACCCGGATTTCGGGAGGATCTTTTCGGCCCGGACAATGCGAGCGAGAATATGCTCGCGTCCACGCGGGCTCAAGTGGATCACCTTCTCGCTGTTGTCCGCCAATTACCTCATAAGCGACCTGGCTTCGGCATGTGCTTCGAGACCGTATTTTCTCTTGCCCGAGAGCGCTCCGCCGAGAGAGATCCGGTTACCGAGAACCGGGCCGGTATCTTCGCACTCGGGATGCTTCTGGGTCATCATCGCGTCGAAGAATTCCTGGGACCAGTCCTTGCTGACCACGATAATGGCGCCGCTCGACAGGTCCTACGCCGCGTTGTCCTTCGCGGGCGATCTGACTGGACCAGGCATTTTTGCCTGAGCGCAGCGATCACCCTACTTTCCGACGAGGTCGTAAGTGATGCCGCTGGCCTACTCAAGGAAGAGCTCGATGCCGACATAGGCGGAAGTGGTTTCTCGTTCGCCGATCTGCTCGCGGACCGGGCAGGCACCACATTCGCTGACCGGGCAACTCGCGACGAGCCGGCTGCCCGCGCCATGCAAGATCGTCTCGTTCGCGGCTTTCGGGTCGAGGAGTTTTTCCCGCCAGCGAACGACCTGCCTGAAGGAATTCCCGATGCTGAGCTGCAGTCGCGCTACGGCGGTGTGGGCGGTGAAGACTACCGCCATCTTATCGAGGAGATAGAGCGACGCATTGCCGCCTGTGCTGCGTATCGATGACTACGGTAGTGCACGCCAATACGATTGTTAATCACTCCCAGTTCCACCAACCCTTTGGGCGACCTGGACCTTCTTAAATTGATGTCTAATGCAAAAGTGGTACTGACTGATTCAGGAGGAATGTAAAATAAACTAAGATATTGGCTGAATTACGATAACTTCATTCTATTAAAACAATTACAGATAACATCGTGCCCAATGAGATTGCTTAGGTCATTAGGAGCAATTACTTAGAGCTTATCCGAATAACCGCCTCGTTATGAGGCCGAGCGAAAACTTGTCCGTCTATGGCGGAGTTCGAGGCCAAGGAGGCAGATTGTAGGGTGGGGCTTGCCCCACCATTATTTCTGTCATTCCCGCGAAGGCGGGAATCCAGCACTCCGTCATTCCGACCGAAGGCACGACTTTGTCGGGCCGAAGCGGAGGAATCTATTTAAACAGCTTCGCCGAAGGTGAATCAAATAGTTGAAATCGTAGGGTGTGCACTGCACACCTTTTGGCTGTTTCCACAACAGGAACAAGTTATTAAATTCTCACAGATTCTGGTTGCGTATATGTTGTATCTTCTGGAAAAAAACAATTTTTCTTGTAAATCTGACTTTTGCAGTATATATTTCCAGTAGCGGTTGCACCCTGACTTTTGGAGCCAAGAGCGAAGATTCTTTGTGTGCTCGCCCTTTGCAGCCTGCCGACGGGGACGGAGTCTGAGATAACGACATGGTCTATATCATGATTTACTCGCTGGGTTCTTATACGGAACCGTATAAACATAGTTGGGTGAAAGGAAAAACATGAAAATACGAATACTGACAGCATGCTTCGTTCTGGGAATAATTGGTTCCGGTTGTACATCCACCCCAAGAATTAACACGACCAAGCTTCCTTACGAAGTCAGAGCTCAGCAGATCAAGGACATGAAATGGGGCATGTTCATTTGCTGGTCGTTTAGCACCTTTTCGGGAGGAGAATGGACCCCAACTAAAGGTAAAGACGCCAACTATTTTAAAGCCGCGGGTTGTGATACTGACCAATGGTGCGAGGCGGCTAAGGCCGCAGGTATGAATTACATACTTTTTCTGACTAAACACCATGACGGATTCTGCCTCTGGGACACGGCCACTACTGACAAGAAAGTTACCAACAGCCCCCTTGGAATCGATGTGCTAGCGAAACTCCGCCAGTCATGTGACAAGTACGGCATCAAGCTGGCTCTGTACTTTTCTGAAGGAGACTGGAATTGGCCTGAGGCAGTTGACGGCAAGAGTGGCAAGGGAGGCAGTAACCCTCAGATGAAGAAGGCCCAACTGAAGGAGCTTCTGACCCAGTATGGCCTCATCGAATTCTGGTGGATGGACCATGCCGTTGGAACAGGAGGGTTGTCACATAAGGAAACGGTCGAATGGATTCACAAATTCCAGCCGAACACGTTTGTTGGTTTCAATCACGGAACTCCGGCGGGAAGACTTTGCCTGCGGGAGCGAGGCCGACCAGGCAAGCTTGGAGATGCGAGCTCAACCAAATACAACAAAGAGGGAGAAGCTTCGTACAACGGCTACCATGTTGCCGAGTTCACATATCCTATCCTGCCACAACACAAAGGCGGGGCAGATTGGTTCTACTCTCTACCCAAGCATGACAACCTCTGCCATTCGGCTGAGAAGCTATACAAGGATTACCTGGCAGCAGTGAAGCACGAAAATATCTTCTCAATAAATGTCGGGCCTAATTACGAAGGACGACTGCGGGACATTGACGTCAAGACTCTCAGACGGGTTGGGGAAATGATAAGATCAGGAGAGTCCACCCAACCAGATAATTCACCCGACAAGAAATAGCCTCGCTATTTCTTGCAGGTGATTTTGTCGTTAGAAGTTTCGTAATTGAACCCCCAAGAGATGCGTACGAGCTCTTGAGGGTTTTTTTCTTTGCAGATTTTTGTCTGGTGTGAGCGTTCTGTCCAAGTGTTACCCCATTCTTTTGGCTCCTTTATTCACTTGGATCTATAAACTTCCTAATAGACAAGCAGTAACTCATTAGAAACAAGGTATTGAAAGCAAATGGTTTATGTGGTAGCGGCACCATGGACGTCAGTGTAAGGCATCAGTTCAAAGGCAAAATCTTCGGATTTCGCATCAATTCTGGAACCTTTGTTGGAATATATCATAGTCTTCATCCCGCTAAGCGACAACCTTGAACAGCCTCACCTTCCCATTCACCAGCACTTTAGCTCACTTTAGGCACTTTAGTTCACTTTAGCTCACTCCTCACTAACGAGCGTCCAGAATACAGTGCCGTGTCTCGGACATTTATTTAAAATCTACTTGAAATCAAACTCAAAATTTGGTATAATACCGACTTGTTAGCCAGCAGGCTAACGCAAACAGCCGGAAGGCGGCAGATATAGCGGAGAACCGCACGAATCGTCCCGCACCAAATAGGCTGTTGCCGTAATTTGGTGCTGGACACGCCAAAAAGCCCAGTCAAATTAACCATTAGTCTTTCGTCTTGAGTTTTGAGTCTATTATGAATCATTCATCATCCATAGTCTTTGGTCTTGTGTCTTTAGTCTGCTGTCTGCAGTCTGT
>Ga0114922_10000213_pt1 | contig 55358 bp, 43 predicted proteins | sample AartaG_FD_100975 | JGI IMG/M metagenome (GOLD analysis project Ga0114922, IMG submission 100975) | Deep subsurface microbial communities from Aarhus Bay to uncover new lineages of life (NeLLi) - Aarhus_00045 metaG | ecosystem: Environmental > Aquatic > Marine > Oceanic > Sediment | place...
ACAGCGCCTGGCGGCATCGGGAGGTGCCGCCCGACAGAACAGCGCCTGGCGGCATGGGGAGGTGCCGCCCGACAGAACAGCGCCTGGCGGCATGGGGAGGTGCCGCCCGACAGAACAGCGCGTGGCGGCATGGGGAGGTGCCGCCCGACAGAACAGCGCCTGGCGGCATCGGGAGGTGCCGCCCGACAGAACAGCGCGTGGCGGCATGGGGAGGTGCCGCCCGACAGAACAGCGCCTGGCGGCATCGGGAGATGCCGCCCTGCAAAGTGGCCCAGGAGACGGAACGTGACCAAACGCGAAGTCATCAAACTCGTTCTGGACGGCGAGCGGCCGCCGTATGTCCCGTGGTCGTTCGGCTTCACGTACCCCGCGTTGGAGAAGCTGGTCGAGCACTTCGGCGAGGCCGACCTGGAGGAGGTGATGGACAACCACCTGCTCGGGCTCGGCGCCGAGGTGGGGTTCTTCGAGAACATCGGCAGCAACCGGGTGCGCGACGGCTTCGGGGTGGTGTGGGACAGAACTATCGACAAAGACATCGGGAATGTCGAGGGATGCGTGCTGCCGGAGCCGACATTGGCGGGATACGACTTCCCGGACCCGGTGGCGCCCCGGTGCTTCGAGAACATCCCAGGGCTGATCGAGAAGTACCCCGACCACTTCCGCGTCTTCTCCATTGGCTTCTCCCTGTACGAGCGCGCCTGGACCCTGCGCGGGATGGAGAACCTGATGATGGACTTCGTGGACCATCCCGACTTCGTACACGAATTGCTGGGGGCTATCTCGGAGTGGAACGTCGCACAGGCGAAGGAGGCTCTGAAGTACGAGATCGACGCCGTGTACTTCGGGGATGACTGGGGACAGCAGCGCGGCCTTCAGATGGGGCCGCGTATCTGGCGTGAGTTCATCCGGCCCGCGCTGGAGCCGATGTATCGGGTTGTGCGCGAGGGCGGCCGCTATGTGATGATCCACTCCTGCGGGGATGTGGACGAGCTCTTCGACGACCTGATCGAAATGGGGGTGAACTGCTTCAACCCGTTCCAGCCCGAGGTGATGGAGGTAGAGGCGCTGGTGAAGCAGTACCGCGGGCGGCTCGCCTTCCACGGGGGACTGTCCACGCAGAGGACCCTGCCGTACGGCTCCCCCGAGGATGTGCGGAGAGACACGGAGCACCTTCTCGAACTCGGAAGCGCGGGCGGGTACATCCTCTCCCCCGCCCACGCGGTGCCGAAGGACGTTCCTCTGGAGAACATACTCGCCTTCATCGAAGCCGCCCACGAGCAGCCGGGATACCGGCGGGCGCAGGGCCATTGACGTGATGCTGCCACAGGTGCTATATTCGTGCTGGCGAACGGGTATGCTTGGCGCAGGAGCGCGTGTGCGTCTGTGTCGGAGGATATCCGCGCGGGCACACGGCGGAGGGCGTTTGTGAGCCCATTCAAGAGGCGGGCGGAAGTGGCAGTTGTCTCGGGTGCTGATGTTAGCGGCCAAGGCCGTGGGTCGCGGCGTGCAGCGCCGCCGGTTGCGTTCCGCCGGGATCCCTCGTCTTCCCCTTCGTTGCACTCCCCCGGTGTTCATCGTCTGGTTGGTCTGCCGCGCGCGTCCCTTCGCTCTTTGCTGCTGAGTTGGATTGGCGTAGGGTGAGCCGCGCCGGCATGAGCGGGAAGCTCGTGCCCGTGCTGTCGGACATAGCGAGCTGTTGGGTTTCGGACCGGAAAGGAGGTAAGGCTGGGCTATCGGTGGCTCGCTGTGGGAGCAGAGGATTCGGCGGGAAGACTCATACCTAGAGGAGGTACACAAACACGTGATCACCCGAAGACATAAGGGGTTCACCCTGATCGAACTGCTGGTTGTTATCGCGATCATCGGGATTCTGGCCGCGATGGTGTTCCCGGTATTCGCGAGGGCGCGCGAGTCCGCGCGCAAGGCGGTGTGTCTGTCAAATATCAAGAACATCGCCCTGGCCTACCAGATGTACCTGGCGGACAACAACGACACGTTTCCGACCATGGAGCACCGCGCGGAGGTGATCGAGTACTTCGACACGCTGCCCGGCGGCCGCGAGGAGCCGATCGGCGGGTATCCCTGCCACGTGGGCACGATGCACGCCAATCCATACTTCCGGCAGCCGGTGGTTCTGGACGAGTACATCAGGAACCGCGACGTGTGGAACTGCCCCAGCGCGAAGCTTCAGAACGGCGCGTTCTTCATCTATGGCAGCCCCAACTGGTATGAGTACTTGGTTAGCAGCCAGGGCATGTGGGGGGATGACGAGGACGTCTGCATCAAGGACGGCGCTTACCCACAAGGCTGGGGCGGCGACGTCACGGACTCTATTCTCCAGAACAGGCAGGCCGGTACCTACGGCATACGTGAAGTTACGGCCACCAGCAGGCCCTTCACGCAGAGCATCGCCACCAACTACGGAGGGTTCGCAGACACCAAGCTGGCTGAGATTGATGATGTAGTCAAGTACGTGGTCTGCGCTGACGGCGGCGCGTGTATCATGTTCATGAGCCCAGGACTGGTTGCGTACCCCGATCTGTGCAACGTCGAGTGCGGCAACTGCGGCTGCTCGTCGTGGATCGAGGAGTGCGCGGAGAACATCCAGGAGGGGTGCCCCGAGATCTGGGAGTGCTTCGTCGACCACCACACCTCAAGCACCATGCTGAGGGACCAGACTCTCCTATCGAAGGGCAGCCGCCACTTGGGCGGCACGAACATCGGCTTCGCGGACGGCCATGCGGCCTGGTGGCATTCCGCGCGCTTCCTCGACACGTGGGCGGAAGAGGCGCAGCCGGGTATGTACGCCATGGGCCTGTGGGCTTGGGGTCCCATGTCGTGGTGTGGCATTCAGGACGTGGATCCACCCCAGCCGACGCTGCGCTAGAACTGGTTAGGATCTTGCCCTCCTCTGCGAAGTAGCTCTCTGCGCTGCGTAGCTATGCAGAGCAGCGTCGCTATGCAGCACGAGCCCTAGGCAAGATAAGATCATAGATCGACATGGGCGGAGCGCCTTCGGGCGCTCCGCCCTGCTATTATGAGGAGCCTGGCTTCTTTGGTGGATGGAACTCAAGGCGCGGGCGGGGCGGAGGCAGTAGTGGCCGGCTTCTCCGCCGCGTCACAGCCGCGACTGGTCCCGCGTCTGTCCCACGGGGGCGCTGAGCGCGGGCCGCCTAGGGGGGAGAAGGCGGCTCGTAGTCGTCAACCTGCACCTCTTCGACCTCGGTGTATGCCCGGCCTGTTGGGGCGGCCTGGCCGTTGATGCGGTAGCGGGCGGGAGTGGAGCCGTAGACCTGGACGAAGGAGTGGTGGAGGTGGCTCGCGTCGGAGAAGTGAGTGGCGTCTGCGATGGCCTCTACGGGGAGGTCGGTGGTCAGCAGAAGCTGGGCGACGTAGCCCAGTCGGGCCCGCGTGCAGAACTTGCCGAAGCTGAGCCCCATGAGGCGGCGGAAGAGGTGGCCGAACTGGGAGACGCTCAGACCACAGGCGGCGGCGGCCTCTTTGAGGCTGAGCCGTCGCGTCGGGCCGGAATGGACCAGGCGCACCGCGGGCATGATCTTCCCGAGATTCCCTGTGCGCACGGTGCCGGCGCGACCCGGCTGCGCGACGGGCTCCCACTCGCGGCTGAGCATGAGCAGGAGCCGGAGAATGCCCAGGCGGACGGCCGCGAGCCACCCGCGGCGGCGTTCGTGCATCTCCCGACGGAGCTCGGCGGCGATCATCAGCGCCTGCCGCCGGTTCTCCTCGGAGGCGACCCGAGGACGCTGCTCCGGCGACGCGGAGAAGAGAGTGAGCCAAGACATCCCGTCGAAGACCTCCTCCCCGAGGAAGTCCGGAAGGAACTGAAGGACGAGTTCCTGGCTGGTGTCGGTCGTCGGACGCCATCCGTGTGGCTCCCAGGCGCCGCAGAGCCACATCTCACCGGGCTTGAGGGTAAGGACGAACTCCTGGAAGTGGCGATCCTCTTCGCCGGCGAGGAGGATGCCGAGTTCAAAGGCCTGGTGCATGTCCGTGCCCAGCAGAGCCGTATTGCGGTGCTCTACGACTCCGGCGTGGAACGGCCGGGCGGAGGTGAGACGGTAGTCCTCGATCCTTGGGAGCATGGCATTATCTCTTCTGGCATCCTGTAGGAAAACCCTTCCCTCCGTCAGATATTACAAGAGAATCGTTACTTCACCCAATGACAACGGGGCTGTGCAGGGCTATCCTTTCTGTGCGTCCGAAGAGGTGGACGGTTCGCGCATCCCTGGCTGGCATTCATCGCATCTGAGTGCAGCATAAGGGAAGGGTGCCGCGGGCAGGACGGGGGAGGACCAGCAGGAGGGGAGGTGAACGGAGGGCGCGCTGGCGACCTGCGGCCGTCGACCCGGCAGGCACCGAGGAGGACCCACGTACAATTCTCAAGGAGGTATGTGAACAAGTGAGTCTGCGACAACGGAAGGGATTCACGCTTATTGAGTTGTTAGTGGTTATCGCGATCATCGGAATTCTGGCAGCGATGGTGTTCCCGGTGTTCGCAAGGGCGCGCGAATCCGCGCGCAAGGCGGTGTGTTTGTCGAATGTGAAGAACCTCGCCCTGGCCATTCAGATGTACCTGGCGGACAACAACGATACGTTTCCACCCGGTGAGCACCGCCAGGAGGCCTATGAGTTCTTCGCTACAGGGCCGGGCGGGGGGGACCCCGCCGAGGATTGCCACGACATCTGGCACATAGTCCACTTCGCCAACCCCTATCTCCGTTGGCCTGTCGTCTTGGATGAGTACGTCAAGAACCGAGACGTCTGGCAGTGCCCAAGCGCCAAGGTGATGAGCGCCGCCACCTTCATCGTGCCGGGCCCGGACTGGCTGGGGTATCTCTTCGCCCAGCAGGGACAGTGGGGCATCGACCAGGAGGTGGCTTCGGGCGACTTCGGCCCCTGTCTACACATGACCTTCCCCCCGGGATGGGGCGGAGACGTGACTGACTCCATCTTCCAGCGGCGGAGTGCCGGCATTGATGATAGGCGCGGCACCCAGGAGGGTGCTCACAAGACCTTCGTCCAGACGATCACCCCAGGCCAGGAGAACTTCTATGATGCGAAGCTAGTTAGCTTCCAGGACGTCACCCACGTGCCTGTCCTCGCATGCGGCGGCCTCTCGGCAAGCTGGCTCAGCATCGGCACCATGGCCTATCCCGACATGTGCTGCGCGGAGTGCGCTGGTATTGCTCCCTTTATCTGGGAGTGGGGCGGCTACGCAGCTGGGTTGAACCCGTGCCCGGATGGCACCTACTGCCCGGAGTGCATGATGATGCACGCCACCAACGCTTGGTACGACGGTAACGGCTACAGCCACAAGCTGAGGAAGGCCTCCACGCGCCATCTCGGTGGCAGCAACATCGGCTGGGCCGACGGCCATGCCTCATGGGTACATGCGGAGAGGCTCGCCGCGATGAGCGACGATGGCGACATCGAGGGCGTCGGCTGGATCTGCACCGGGGTGCCGGGCAGCGGCGAGGGCGGCACCAACCCGGTGACTTTTGTACACGAGTGCGGACCCATCCCGCCGGGCGTGACCTTCCTGCACAACGAGCCCATCAACTGGGAGGGCAAGAAGTATAGCTACTGATGCCAAGTGAGAGGACCGTTCAGATGTCGTCCTGCTGTGCGAAGTAGCTCTCTGCGCTGCGTAGCTATGCAGAGCAGCGTCGCTACGCAGCACGAGGCAAGGCCGAGATAGGTGTGCGGATAAAGGCGGAGCGCCCACAGGGGCGCTCCGCCCTGCTCTTCGGGTAGGTGACGCAAAGCGAGGGCCAAGCAGGACGCCATTGCCGGGTGGGGAATTCGTCACTGCATCGAAAGGAGTTCGCGATGGCGTCTGCCTTTTACTACAGAGCCGACAAACTCTCCGACGATATCAGCCGCGCGCTGCAGGTCCTCGCCGACCATTACCCGCTCCGGGAGGGTGAGGGCTCTCCGCGACTCACTTTTGTCCCCGGCTTGGCTGCCGGGTCTGTGACCGTTTCCCACTCCGACTCTGGCGTCAGGATCGAGTACGGCGCCCTCTCTGACTCGCTCCGCGGCCTCGGCGCCGCGCTGGGCGGGCCGCCGGAGCAGGGGAATGCGCTTTCGGAATCCCGCCCCTTCGCCACCTTTGGCATCATGCTGGACTGCTCCCGCAATGCAGTCATGAAGCCCGAGCACGTCAAGCGCTGGCTTCGCTGCCTGTCCCTGCTTGGGTACAACATGGTCATGCTCTACACGGAGGATACCTACCAGCTCCCCGGGGAGCCGTTCTTCGGCCTCTTCCGCGGCGCCTACACTGCGGATGAACTCAAGGAGATGGATGAGTACGCGGCCGCCCTCGGCATCGAGATGATCGGCTGCATCCAAACGCTCGGCCACCTGGAGCAGATCCTCAAGTGGGGGGCCTACGGCAAGGTCAGGGACACCGATCGCGAGCTCCTCGTGGGCGAGCCGGCCACTTACAAACTCATCGAGAAGATGATCGCACATTTCGCGGAGTGCTTCCGCAGCCGCCGGATTCACGTTGGGATGGACGAGACGTGGACGCTGGGCCGCGGGCGCTTTCTCGATCTCAACGGGCAGCAATCCGGCTTCGATATCCTCACCCGGCATCTCACCGAGGTGTCGCGAATCTGCGACGAACTTGGGCTGCGGCCGATGATCTGGTCAGACATGTACTTCAAGTTCGGCGGCGACATGCACCAGGACTATGACCTCGAAAGCGTGATGCCCGACCGCATCAAGCAGTCTATCCCCGCCAACCTCGACCTCGTCTACTGGGACTACTCAGGGGACACCGAGGAGCACTACCTCCGCCGCATCGAGCGCCACCGCCAGCTCGGCCGCGAGCCTCTCGTGGGCTCGGGGGTGTGGACCTGGCTCCGGCTCTGGTACGGCCGGGTTGACACCGAAGCCTATGCCGTCCCGTGCATCCGCGCCTGTAGGCAGGCCGGCGTCAAGGAGCTGTTCTTCACCATGTGGGGAGACGACGGGGGTTGCTGCGAGTTCGATTCCGCGCTCGCCGGGCTCGCCTTCGCCGCCGCCCAGACCTACGAGGAGGATGACGAATCGCTGCGCAAGCGCTATCAGGCCGTCTGTGGGATTGGCTATGAGGAAACGCTGCTCGGCTCTCAGGTGGAGTTCCGAAGTCGAGGGGCGACCGACCCGTGGAGCGCGGAGAGCGCCGCTGCCGCCACTCTGTGGGACGATCCTCTGATCGGCCTTCACTGGCTGTCCCTCAGGGCTCGCCAGCCCGATCACTGGCCGCAGGCGCTGGAGCACTACCACCATCTCGCCGCCGCGCTGGAGGCGCATCGCAGTACCACGGAGCCGGTGGATCTGGGCCACGCCGCGGCGCTGGCCAATCTCCTCGCCGCGAAGCTGGAGTTCCGGGTGCGTCTGGAGGAGGCCTATCAATCGCGGAAGGACGGCCAGCTTCAGGCCGTGTTGTCGGAAGTGCCGCGCCTGATCGAACTCACGGAGGAACTTGAAGCCACCTTCCGCCGCCAGTGGCTCCGCCGCAACAAGCCCTTCGGCTTTGAGGTGATACAGATCCGACTCGGCGGCCTCCGGCAGCGATTCCAGGAGGTCGGGCGCCTTCTGCGCGAGCTGCTGGACGGCAAGCGCGACTCAATCCCGGAGTTGGACGAGGGGCTCTCCCTGTCACAAGAAGCCGCCGCCTCGCTCTATACCAGCGGCCGCTACCGCAGCCTCGTGACCGGCTCCAGCATCCTGTGAACGCGCCCGAGGCTAGACATGTTCGCGATCAAGAATGAAGGGAGGCAAGTCTCTCCCGTAGGGCACAAGCTTGCTTGTGCCATGTTCTCTGGCAGGAGCAAGCTCCTGCCCTACGGAGTCTAGCCTTCTCTAATGTTCACCGCGACGATGTTTAGATGAGGTCTTCCTCCTCCTCCTGAGAGACCTGGATGCGCTCTTCCTCGAGCATGGTGCGCACCAGCTCCAACACCGTCTGCTGCGCGGTCTCCACCTCTCGTCGGGGCGTGGGCCCCAGCGCCTCCATCTCCTCCTTCAGCTCCGCGGCCGCGTTCTCCGAGAGGTTATCGAAGGAGAGCTTTTGCACCTCCTCCGAAGTGCCGCGCAGCGCGCGCGCTAAGTCTCGGATCTCGAGCTCCCGCAGCAGTGTCTGAAGGGAGCGCGCGTCCAGCCACTTCAGATCCTCGATGCTGCTGAAGATGGACTGCGACACCTGCTGCGCGAGCTCCGGCGCGTGTTCCTGCAGGTAGTCCACTACCCCTCGTTCGGTGACCCTGTCACACTGTCGAAGTATCTCCGCGGCCTTCTTGGTTCCAAGCCTGAGTTGAAGTGGGCGCACCTGCCGCGCCTGCTCCCGCGGACCGTCGGACCTGTTCACCAGTCTCGTCACACGTTCCAGTATGACTGCCATCGCCTCCGGCATGGGCGGCTGTTCTCGCGCCAGCCGCAGCATCGTCTCTCCCTTGACCTCCGGGGGCAGGATGGACACCACCCGCGCCGCCAGTCCGAGTCGGAGCGCAGCCAACACGAGAGCCGTGATCCGCGGATTCTCGCCTTGCAGCGTCTCCGCCAATAACTCCGCCGCCGAGTCTGGGACCCACTCCAGTGATCTCGAAGAGGACGGGGAGGCGGCCGCTGCCCCCAGCAGCCTCTCCGCGGTTTCGCCGCCGAGTTGCTCGCCCAACAGCTCCCGCGCAAACTGCAGCGGATCGCGCTCGCCGACATCCGGTTTGGCGGCTTCCTGCAGCGCCTCTTCCGCGAGCCGCCGCCGTTCTGTCGGGGGCATCTCCCGCAGCCGCGCGAACGCCCCGGCCACCGTCTCCATCTCTATCGGAGAAAGGCGCTTCAGCACCTCGCGAGCCGCCTCCATCCCCATCTGCTCCAGGAGGGCCGCCGCCTTTGCACATCCCGTGGGCGCTTCCTCGCCTCGCGCCCCGCTCGTCTGAGCTCGCATCTGCGTCCCCTTACGTTATCAGTCCCCGGCGTATGGCCTTTCGCACCGCCTCGGCCGTGCTGCCGACCCCGAGGCGCTTGAGTAGGTTCGAGCGATGAGAGTCCACGGTCCGCGCCGAGATGCCAAGCTCCTGCGCGATGCTGCGGCTCGTCCATCCCCGGGCCGCCAGCCTCAGCACCTCCAACTGCCGCTCCGTCAGCAGACGCTCCTCTGACGGGCGCCGTCCGTGCTTGCGCCTGCCGGCCCGCGCGGCCGCGCGCAGAAGGGCCTGCTTCACATCGCCCGCGGGCAACAACCGTGCGAGTTCCGCCAAGAAGAACGCAAGTCCGTCCGCCGGACGGACCATCGCTACGTCTAGTGCTCTTGATGCTGTTGCTTGCGGTTGCATCTCCCCTCGGCAGAGAAGTGCGAGAACCTTGGGGCGAGCGCGCGGCCCACACACTGCGCGCACTTGCTGCGTGATCTTCTCTCGACTGTCGTACAACTGGCAGATGACTACGTCCGGCCGTTCCGTTCGCTCCGCTCGCCGGGAGCGCCCATGATGAAATGGTCGCACCGTCACGACCAGCCCGGGGATCTGCTTCACATGTTCCCGCAGGAGTTCGCCGAAAAGACAGCAACTCCCCACCATCGCCACGCGCACACGTGCGCGAGCGCCCCCCGTGTCTTCGCGTGTGGCAGGCAGGGCATCGCGCGCCGGATTCCTCATGGCGTCCCTGGCCCCGCCTCGTTCTCCCGATCCGGCCGCAGCTCCGGAGCGGCAAGTGTTGGCAACGGGCAGCGCCCCATATATCGCATACCGATAGCCTCCTACACTTTGCTATCGGGCCGTTCAGCACTTCGCACCATCAGTACTATTCCGTAAACAACAGCTCGTTTTTATAGGTGAGAGGCACCTGCTTGTGATAGCAGGATGGACCGGTGCTGACGAAGGTGGGGGGCTGTCACGGCGAGATGCGACAAGCGCGCGAGGGGTCGGCCTTGTGATGAGTCGATTGGGTACCGTCCACAATCGCGTGAGCTACAGCAGCGCGTATGTGGTGCGGCCGCGGTAGCGGCAGCGCCTCCGAGATCGGTGGGATGCGCGTACCTTCTCTCCTGAAGGACAGCCTCTGTGCTGGGTCGAAGACGACCCGAGACGTGTCACGCGGCGCGTCCCGTTTCGGTTAGGAGAAACATGAGCAAACGTCAGATGACTTCATCTCTGCTGATCGCCTGCTTGGTGATCGGCGTGACGCTGGCGCTCGCCGGTGCTGCCGAGGAGGATCAGGCCGCACTTCTCGACGGCGTGACCGAGATCGCCCTTCCTTGCTGCATCGGGCCGTTGGTCGCGTTCGGCGACCGCGCGTTTCCCGTGGTTCTGGGCAAGGCGCACGACTTCCGCGAGCCGGTCGTCGCGGCAACGAGGGTTGGGGAGGGCCGCGCCGTCGCCTTCGGACATCCGGGCTACTTCCGGGAAGCGGCCCTGACAGAGGCGGACGGCGGGAGGCTCATTATCAACGCGGTGAGCTGGGCCGCACGCAGCAGGCCAGACCGCGGCGCCGCTTCCCCTCGCGTCGGCGTCCGTGAGTGCCCCGATCTGCTGAAGCATCTACAAGAGCATGGCATCCAGGCCGAGCCGCTCGTCGGCGATGAGTGGCTGGAGAAGGTGGCAGCGCTTGACGTCATCTGCTGTGCTCCTTCCGGGCTCTCGGCGCCCGAAAGGGAGGCCGTCGCCCAGCACATCCGTGACGGGGGCGGACTGCTTGCCGCCGAGAAAGGCCCGGACTGGCTCGAGTCCAATCCGGGCAAGGCCCTGGCTCAGTACCCCGGCAACATCCTTCTCGGAGAGGCCGGGATTCTGTGGGGAGAAGGCCACCTCGGGCGACCCGCCGACGAACGGCACTTCGCCGGCGCCGGGGGATCAGAGCTGTGTCACGCGGACCGCGCCTTCGAGGTGGTTGCCAGGCACGCGGAGGCAGCGGCCGACTATCCGCCCGAGGAGGTCGGCCAGGCCGTCCACACCCTGATGAGCGGCCTCCCAGTTCTCGCCGCGTACGACACGGCACTGATGCCCCGCCTGAAAGCTCTGCTGGAGAGCCATGAGGCCGACTTCTCGAACATGAAAGAGAAGCCGGTGGCGGCTGCTGATCCGCTTTCCCGTCTCTTGCTCGGATGGCAGATCGAGGAGATGAAACATCTGCCCGCGGGCCGCGTCACACCGCACCCCGGGGCTGACGACTTCCCCGGGATTGTCCCCGCCGACGCGCCCAGGGCTTCTCGCGCCCTGAAGATCGACACCGGTGTTCCCGGTTGGCATAGCACGGGGCTCTACGCCGCGCCGGGAGAGGTCATCCAGGTGGAGGTGCCGCCTCGGGTGGACGGCAGGGATCTCAGCATCCGCATCGGCGCGCACTCGGACAAGCTCTGGCATCATGCGAAGTGGCGCCGCGTGCCTGACATAACGCGCAGCTTCCCGCTGACAAGTCTGTTCACTGCCGCGGTAAACGCGTTTGGGGGTCCCATCTACATTGAGGTCCCAGAGAAGTGCGAACTGGGAGTCATTTCATTGACCATCCGGAATGCGGTCGAAGCGCCCTACTACGTCCGCGGCAAGACCGACCTGAGGGAGTGGCGAGATACGATTCGCCATCGGCCTGCTCCCTGGGCTGAGCTCCAGGGCAACAATGTCATCCTCACGATCCCCTCTAGCGATGTGCGCGATCTCGACGATCCGGAGCGCACGATGAGATTCTGGGATGAGGTGCTGGACGCGGACGCGGACTTGGCGGCGATGCCGCGGCAGCGCGCTCGTCCGGAGCGCATGTGCGCCGATGTGCAGATCAGCGCCGGGTACATGCATTCCGGCTACCCGATCATGACGCATCTGGACGCCACGGCGAGTATGGTAGACCCGCGGCGAGTGATCGCGGATCGTAAGGGGGGCGCGGGCTGGGGGTTCTTCCACGAGCTCGGCCACAACCATCAGAGCGGAGACTGGACCTTTTCCGGCACGGGAGAGGTCACGGTCAACCTGTTCACCCTCTACGTTTGCGAGACCGTCTGCGGGACGCCGTCCCGGGAGACCAGGGAGCAGCTCACTCCAGAATGGATGCTGAAGCAGACGAAGGAGCACCTTTCCGGTGGGGCCGACTTCGAGAAGTGGAAGGCATCTCCGTTCCTGGGGCTGATTATGTACGCGCAGCTCAAGGATGCCTTCGGCTGGGACGCGTACAAGAAGGTGTTCGCGGAGTACCGCAGTCTGCCGGAGGAGGAGCGCCCCAAGAGCGACGACGAGAAGCGAGACCAGTGGATGATACGCTTCTCCCGGACTGTCCGGAAGAATCTCGGGCCATTCTTCCAGACCTGGGGGATACCCACTTCCGAGGAAGCGCGGGAATCGCTCTCCGAGCTGCCGGTGTGGATGCCCGAGAGTTTCCCTCCGGCCTAGGGCGCGCCGAGATCAGACTAAACAAGAAGTGGCGCGCGGCTGGCGCAGCGCGCGAGTGGATCGGTCGTCGGGCGCGGGGTCACGGCTCGGACCCGACATATCCCCCCGCCCACGCGGTCCCGATCCTGCAAGGTCCCGGAGAAGTGATCCGGGTCATCGACACCGGAGCCATCCTCATTGTTGGTGTTCCGTCCGCGCCGCGGGAGATGACGATGTTGCGGAGCCACTCTTCGCTGTCCGGCACGGGATGATCCAAGCGCCAATGGGCGCCGCGACTTTCCGTTCGCGCCAGAGCGGCCGCGGCAATCACCTCCGCCGCGTCCAGCATGAGGTCCGTCTCTATGGCGTCACGCAGCTCGCGGAGGGAGTTGGCGGCCATGTTCTCGGCCCTCGTGCGGAGTCCCGGGAGTTCTTCGACGGCGGCCCTCAGGCCGGCATCTCTGCGTACCGGCCCCACCTTCCGCCACATGAGGGCGCGCACTTCCTCCCGCAGGGCCCTCGGGGGAGTGCCATCCCGGCCCAGCATGAGCGTCAGTCTCTCTTCCTCTGACATCACTTGCTCTTCTTCCGGGGTGGTCTCGCCCTTGCGCGCTGCCGCCGCGGCCGCGTTCTGTCCGGCCAGGCAGCCGGAGACGACGATGTCTCCCACCGCGGAGCCGCCCAGCCGCGCGGAGCCGAAGGTTCCGCCGGCCACCTCTCCGGCGGCGTAGAGGCCGTCCACGCGGGAGCAGCGATTGTGGTCCACCTTGACTCCGCCGCAGGAATAGTGCGCGCCTGCGGTCGAGAGCGCTTGCTCGTCGGTGAGGCCGCCGCGAAACAGCGCCTCGAGTTCCTCCTGGGACATCATGAAGGTGTCGAACTCCATGTCCACGAGTTCGGCGCCCGCGCGATAGGCCAATGCGAACCCATCTCCGGTAGTCCCGGCCGGGTTGTTCTGTCGCGCATAGAGACCGGAAGCGCCGCCGGTGGCCAGGATCACGGCCTTCGCTGCTATCACGAGCAGATCGCCCGTTGCCAGGTCCAGCGCGGTAGCCCCGACGACAGAGGAGTCGGAGGTGAGCAGTCTTGTTACGAGCGTATCGTCCAGAATCACGGCGCCCAAGCTGGCGGCGGCCTCACGCAGCGGCTTGCGGATCGCATCTCCCAGGCGGCCCCTGGGCCCGGGGAAATACCAGAGGTCTCGCACGGTTCCGGGCCGCTCGAGGGCGCACTCGTCCAGGCGCATCTCCACGCCGAACCGACGCAGTTCCGGCATCTGCTCAGCCGCCTCCTGCGCGTAGGACCATGCTAGCTCCTGGTCACTGAGATAGTTGCCCTCCTCCACGACCGTGCGGAAGTAGCTCTCGGCCTCCTCCGGCTGCACGGCCGCGCCCCACCCGGCGATCACGGCCGTGCTGTTCGGCCTGTCGGACCCTATCTTCGAGGCGATTATCACCTGGCAGCCGGTCTCTGCCGCGGCGACAGCGGCCCGCAGTCCGGCTCCGCCATTGCCCACCACCAGCACATCGGTTGTCAGATGCCTGCGCTGCACGATATTGCCTCTGCCTTTGCTAGAGCGCATTTCATAACCCTCACTCGCCTGGCTGTCCACTGGAGACGCTGGCATGAAATGCGCCTGCTGGAGCCTGGCGGTTTGTGCTGCTGTTTCATAACCTCAGATGGAGGTTATGAAACAGCTTCTAGGGACAACGCTCCGAGCGGCTCGCCGGCACGTACGCCCTCAGCGTCCCTCGCGTCATTCACCTTTTGTTCTTCGGCGCGTCAGCCACGCCGCAACCGCGCAGGCAACGCGACGCCCTATCTCGCGGTAGTCTTCCCGTCCGCTCCAGGCGCCATCGTTCATCGGCTGATAGGCCGTCTCGATGGTCAAGCCCAGCGTCTTGTCCAGCTCGTCCCACGCCCAGCAAGAGAGCGTGTGATTCGAGTCCCAGCGCGATCCGTACCTTGGCACCACGCCCAAGTTCTCCGGTGGCTGCTCCGGAATCTCGGCCGCGAAGAAGGGAGTGAAGCTCTCGGTCGCTTTCCTGTGCGCCTTCGGCCTGTCCTCCCGGCACTGAAACTGATACATCCGGGTCTCACCGCCTCCCGGCCCGTGCAGGTCCAGCACGAAACGGCGGCTCCTGCTCGCCGCGAAGTATCGCAGGTCGCTCTGAATAGCGTGGACCTCGGGGCGCATCGGCATCGGGGACCAAGCGCGGTTGAAGTCAATGGGCAGCGTGTCCTTTCCGTAGTTGCCCTCCACTGCCCCGTCGATGTCCACGAACGGAACGATCCACCACTCTATGCCTCGCAGGCGTCCAGGTGGCTCCTCTGCCGCCACCGCGCGCAGCAGTCCATCGAGGACCCACGATCCCGGGGTCTCGCCGGAGTGCTGTCGGGCCACGACATATGCCCCGGGACGTCCTCTTCGCTCTCGATCGGGATGAGCGTGCAGGCGCAGGAGTTGCCGTCCCTTGGCGCTGAGCCCTATTGCCTCCACCTCCCAGAATCCTCCTGTCTCTTTGAGCGTTGCATCCAACTCGTCGGGGCCGTAGGGGTAGCAGAAGGCGACAGCGGCCCGGCGGCAGGGCGTGGGCGTCGCAAACGTGAGGAAGTGCCCGCCCGTGGGCCGCTCGACCACCTCGACTTCATTGATCCTCTGCCAGTCTCCGTTGTCCAGCCGCACCACGGGGCGCACATTGGCCATCGCCTCTGCGCTGCCGGTGCCAAGGCAGACATGTGCGTTGAGCCACGCGAAACGGATCTTTCGCCCGCCGGCGCCTGTACACTGCAGGTGGAACCAGAGGCTCTCGGGGCTGTTGCGCGACTCCGCCATGAACTCAACGACCCAGCTCCGGCGTTCGCGGCGCACGTCCAGGACGACGCCGTTTCCCGAAACGGCCGCCGGACCGACCTTCAGCACTCGTGTAGACACGGTTTCTCGTCCTCTCTTCTCAGGGATAGGGATCGCTGGATATCCTATTCCGAGACTGGTCGAGGGTCAAGCAGTCGCGAAGCTCTCCGCAGCGTCCGGGCAGATGCATCCCGCCCAAACAACCGTGAACGCAGCACACTGGGTCCATATCCCGCTATGTGCGTCTGGCTGTGATGTGCATCTCAGCCAACCGCGGAGGCATGGAAGATTCTGTGGGGGCTGAGAGAGGAGCGTCCACGTGAACGGGAAGCTGGCTATCGTGGTGTGGCTTCTGGCGCGCTGTGGCGCTCGCGGTCGCGTGTTCGCTCAGTGCACCTCGAGGCCGTAGTACTTGATTTCCCCTTGCTGGACCATCGCTTCGTTGATCTCGACCTGTCTCGCCGCGTCGTGCGCGGTGGCTGCCGTGAAGCCTACGAGAAGCAGGCAAAGCAGAGCAGCCAGGGGCATGAGTACAGCGATGAGGGTAGCGACATATTGGGCAATCGGTCCGACGGAGCGGTGGTCGGAATGCCGCCGTTTCACCGCGACGACGACCAGCACAGCAGTCAGGATCAGTGGCAGGCCGAGAACCACAAAGACCTCACCCCAGGGCAGGAGCGTCCATCCGAAGTAGGGGACATAGTCGTCAGTGGCGGATGGGTACAGCAGAGCCAGACTGTCCGGGAACAGCAGGCCCGCGCCGAACACGACGGCCAGAATCACCAGGAGCAGCACAGTCCATTCCAGGCGAGAGCAGCGAACAGGAGCGATCGGGCGACCGGACACCTTCAGCAGGAGGGAAGCAATACCCCCGGCCATGATGACTCCCAGAGTCCACATGGTAGCCTGGACTAGTTGGCCCATGCCGAACAGGAGCACCTCCCATCGGTCGTCCAGTGGACGCTCCGAGATGTGGGCTCGAGTGAGCGCGAGGGCCTCGTCGGCCTGCTTACTGAAAGAGAGCACGCTGACGGCCAGGTCGGAGCGTCCGTTCTGGCGCAGATAGGCGACGAGGGGAAGGCAGGCTCCAGCGATGTCGGGGGCAGGCTTCTCGACGCCCTGCTCGTCGACCGATGACCTGCGGGTTCCGTTCCGAGGGCTCGCGCCGCCAGAGGGCGGTGTTGACACAGCCGATTTCCAGGCGATGATTCCCAGCAACTCGTCCGATATGCCGTCGGCGTTTCTGAGCATGAGCTCGCCGAGGTGGAGTGCCGACTCGTGAAGGAAGATGGCACGAGCATGCTCCCCGCGTTGCTCAGCAAGAATGGCCATGCCTGTGATCGTGCGAGTCAGATGGAGAAGCTCGAGGTGCGGTCTCATCACAGGAGCAACGCGCGCCAGCAGTGCCGATCCTGCAGGCTGCCGCGCGCTGGCGACGCCGTATGCTGCGATGGCCGCTTCGCGCTGGTAGAGATTCCAGTTGGGCTTCGCGAGGGCGCTGCGCAGCCACTGGTGGCCTTCTCCATCTCGGTGGTCAGCGAAAGCTAGGTACGCGCGCAGGTAGTCGATGGCCGCGTTGTCGGGATCAAGCTCAGAGGCACGTTCGAATCCATCCAGCAACGTCGCCAGCCGCTCTCGCTGCTGGTCCGTGAGCGGCTCCTCTTTCGTTACCTGGCCGGTGTCCGCCCAGGCGTCGACCTCGGCCCGGGACAGCCAGACTCCCCTGACCCCGTCGAGCACGTATGGGGCCGCGCTGTTCGGCATTAGTTCGATCAGACGTGCGCGGGCGCGATCCTTTTGCTCGCCCGAGACTCCCGGGCGAGCATCTCCCGAGAATACTGCGAGCCAGGCCTGTGCGTCGCTGCCGCGGCGTTCGGCCTCGCCGACGTAATCCACGGTCATAGCTCGAGGGGGCGCGAGCGCGTACTCGACACTTCGCCGGAGCCCCGGCACGGCTGCAAGGGCAGCGAGGCTGACCAGTACCACGAACAACGAGACCGTGCTCAGTGAGCGGAGCCGCATTCCGCAACCGTAGCACTCCGACGTCATGTTCACAAGGGAGGTCCTGTCTAGCTACTTGGCCATGTCACTTGAGGTCCTTGGCGAGTGCTCGTGGAATCGTCGAGATCCCGACCTAGGGACCCACTCCTGCTAGTCTCACGCAGTGTCGCGCCTATCTCAACCAAGCGCGAATGCATGGAAGATTCTGTGGGGGCAGAGAGAGGAGCGGCCACGTGAGAGGGAAGCTGGCTATCTTCATATGGGTTCTGGCGGCAGCGGCCATGATGGGTTGTGGAAAGCAGGAGATTCCGCCGGAGCTGATCGGTTCATGGCAGATGGTCCACACGGGTGAGGAAGTGGCCCACCTCGGCGTGGGCGATCAGACCTTCAACGCGGACGGCACTTGGCACGGCCAGGAGACCAGCATCTACGGCGGATCGCTGCCCGGTGAGGAGAATCGCCAGACGGGGACGTTCGAGGTGAAGGGGGAGGAACTGATCATCACCCGCAAGCTGGGCGACTCGGATGTTCCCATTCCTCTGTACTTCGAGGTGGAGGGCGACACGCTCACTACGCGGTGGCAGCTCGACGAGCACGGCGCCGACACTTCGGTGGTGTACCAGCGTCTGAAGTGAAGCGGTCCGCCGGACGGTAGGTCGTACTTCGGCGTTCTCCTCGGCGCTGCGGGCCGGGTACTGCTGGAAACACCGGCTGATCCGAGAGACAGCACTGCTCGCGCGGGCACCGCGCGAGCAGCTCCGCTATCGGGCTACTCCGCGGGACCGAGGCCGGAGGCGCGCGCGGTCTTCCCGTTTACCCAGTGCCTGCCATCTGCTATACTCTTCGACCGGAATCACATTTCAAGGAGTTTGCGATGAAGTCAGCGCTGATGGTCTGGGGCGGATGGGATGGGCATGAGCCAAAGCAGTGTGTGGACGTCTTCGCGCCCTTCCTGCAGGAGCAGGGCTTCGAGGTGAGGATCTCCGACACGTTGGATGCCTACCTCGAGAAGGACTACATGGCCTCCCTCAGCTTGATCGTGCCGGTGTGGACGATGGGGACGATCACCGATGAGCAGGAGACTGGGCTGCTGGACGCCGTCGGGGGCGGGGTCGGCATCGCCGGGTGGCACGGCGGCATGGGCGATTCCTTCCGGAACAACTGCGAGTACCAGTTCATGGTCGGCGGGCAGTGGGTGGTGCATCCCGGCGGCGTGATCGACCACGAAGTCAACATCATCGACCACGATGACCCCATCACCAAAGGGCTGTCGGACTTCAAGATGCACTCGGAGCAGTACTACATGCACGTTGACCCAGGCAATGAGGTGCTCGCCACGACCACCTTCAGCGGCGAGTATCACCCGTGGATCGAGGGGACGGTGATGCCGGTGGTTTGGAAGCGGCGGTACGGCGATGCGCGCGTCTTCTATGCCTCCGTAGGGCACGTCGCCAAGGACTTCGACGTGCCTGAGGCGCGGCAGATCGTCCAGCGCGGCATGCTGTGGGCGGGCAGATAGGAGAAAGAGATGGGCGTTAAGCCAGTCAAGCTGGGCATTGTCGGGTGTGGCAACATCAGCGAGACCTACTGCAAGAACGCGCAGAAGCTGGAGGCGCTCGACCCGGTGGCCTGCGCGGATCTTGTCCCGGAGCGGGCGAAGGCCAAGGCGCAGGAGTTCAACATCCCGAAGGTCTGCACGACGGAGGAGTTGCTGGCCGACCCTGAGATCCAGATCGTGCTCGACCTGACGGTTCCGAAGGCTCACGCGGAGGTGGCGCTGGCGGCAATAGCGGCGGGCAAGAGCGTCTACAACGAGAAGCCGCTGGCGGTGACCCGCAAGGACGGCGCGAAGATTCTGGAGGCGGCAAAGGCGAAGAAGGTCCTCGTTGGATGCGCGCCCGACACGTTCATGGGCGCGGGGATTCAGACCTGCCGCAAGCTCATCGACGACGGCTGGATCGGCGAACCGGTCGGCGCCACCGCCTTCTTCACATGCCGCGGCCACGAGCTATGGCATCCGGACCCCGAGTTCTACTACGAGGCCGGCGGGGGGCCGTTGTTGGATATGGGGCCGTACTACACCACCGCGCTGATCGCGCTGATGGGCCCCGTGCGTCGCGTCACCGGCTCCACCGCGGCGAGCTTCCCTCAGCGAACGATCACCAGTCAACCCAAGTACGGGAAGGTGATCGATGTCGAGGTGCCGACCCATACGGTGGGCGTGCTCGATTTCGCCGGTGGGGGCACGGCCGTGATGATGGCGACCTTCGACGTATGGGCGGCGGAACTGCCGCGGATTGAGATCTACGGGACGCAGGGCACCCTGAGTGTCCCCGATCCGAACGGCTTCGGGGGACCGGTCCGGGTGTGGCTCAAGGGTGAGTGGAAAGAGGTGCCGCTGACCCACGGCTACCCGGAGGAAAGTCGCGGCCTTGGGGTAGCGGACATGGCGTGTGCGCTGCGCTCCGGGCGGCCCCACCGGGCGAATGGCGATATGGCCTACCACGTGCTGGACGTTATGGAGGCGATCGATGACGCCAGCCGCGAGGGCAAGCACGTCGAACTGAAGAGCACCTGCCAGAAGCCAGCGCCGCTGCCGATGAACCTCCTGCCGGGAACGCTTGACGAGTAGCCCCTGCAGCCTGAGATGACTCGGGCCGCTTTGGCGCGGAAGTAGACAGGCCTGGCGGAGAGGTGCGTTTGGCCCCGCCGTCGGTGTGGAAGGGATCAGATAGAGGCCGATAGTGCGCCGCCAATACCTGCGGCTGCAGCATCGGTCCGGGAAGACAAGCCGGAAGACAGTAGAATAGCGGAAAGAGTGACCTCTGATGGCCCGGGGGAAGTTCCCCCGGGCTTCGCTACATCTGATAGGTCGGCTGGAGACGGAGACTCATGCGGCAACAACTCAGAGATCGGAATCACGGTCCACGTGACGGGCGAGGGAGCCGGGCGCATTGCCGCCGCCCGTATGCCCTCCGAGGTCGAGGCCCGCGGCTGGCGGGGATGTTCCGGTCCGGCATCGCCGGCATCACCCTCATTGAAGTCATGGCCGCGACCGTTATCACCGGCATAGGGCTGGTAGGTGTGGGATCCATTGTCACCTACGGCGTGCTCTCCCACCGAAAGGCCGTGGAGTACACCGTGGCGGCCGCGCGGGCAACCAAGGAGGTGGAGCGAGTGCGGGAGGCCGGGTACCTGGGGGCCGTGGCTGGTGAGGCGCTCTTTCCGGCCGGGAGCTACACGACCATAGACTCGAATCAAGTGTCATTCGCGGTGGACGAACTGGATGACGGCCTCGGCTACATCACAATCACCGAGGACGCGGAAGCGCAGGCCATCAACCCGTCCACCGGGCAGCCATACGGAAACATGAAACAGGTGGTGGTGCAGATCTTCTGGGATCGGCCCGGCAGCCACACTGGCTCGTATAGCACAGCGACCTTGATCTCCAATCGACCGTGAGGGCAGAACTATGGGTCACACTTCGTTTCGACAACGTATGACTGGGCGGGCGGGCGTCACGCTGGCGGAGCTGCTGGTTGCGATAGGGGCGATGGGCATGCTGGCTTACGCCAGCTCGATGATCTACTTCTCGACGCTCCACGTCCACAATGAGCACATCTGGCGCCTCACTCCCTACGATGAGGCCACCGCGGCGGTCAACCGCGTTTCGGACGAACTGCGAGAGGCGATGCTGATTCATACGCACAGCGACCAGGCCATAGTGTTCATAGTCCCAGCGAAGGACGGGAACGGCGACTATGTACTTGCCTCCGGGGAAGACGGCTACACACTGACTCAGGGAGACAGTGTAGCCTTCTATCTTTCTGATGAGACGGGCGCCTTGGACGCTCAGGGCAACTGTCTTTGGATGGCCATCAAGGCTGCGGATGCCCCGAGTTTCACGCCTCGCGTCAAGGTGGCTGAGGATATTCATCCCGAGTTGAACCCGATCGATCCCGATACGGGAGAGCCAGAGCCGATGTTCAGGTACTGGCCCGACGGCATACGCCTGTGGGGTGTGGAGCTGTGCATGACCTCCATCAGTGTCGTCAGGGGTGAGGCGAAGTCGCAGACCGCCCACTCCGAGATCTATCTGCGGAACCTGTGAATCCGTGGTGACGGAGAAGAAGCAATGACCATGCCAATGACAGGCGACTCTTACCCGGGCAAGAAGACGCGCCAGGGCGGCTTCGCGCTGCTCACGGCAATGAGCTTCCTGGTGATGGTGCTGGCGCTGGGCGGCGTGATGGTGCAGCAGGCCATACACGAGTTGGCTGTGGCCAGCCGTGCCAAGCGGGAAACCAGAGCCTTCAACCTGGCTGAGGCCGGGGTTGACTACGCGGCCTGGCAGCTCTACAACAACCCCAGCACGATACTGCCGGCCACCTGGGCCCGCAGTGACCTCGGAGGGGGCACATTCACCGTCGAGGCCGACTACTACCCAGACACGACCGATGCTATTGTGTTGACGTCTAGCGGGAACTCCCAGGGATGGACCTCTCAGGTGAAGGTGATTGGCATGTTTCTGGACGCCGGGGGAGCCGGACAGAACGCGGCGTTCGACCACGCTCTGTTCTCGGATGTCGATCTCGCCATGAGTGGCAATTTCGACATTGAGGGAGACGTGCACAGTAATGGGAACGCCACGGTGCAGGGAAGCGTGGCGATAGCCGGCGACCTGTCGGCCTGCGGCTCAGTGGGGATCAAAGGCAACCCCGATATCGGCGGCGTGATTCCCGGTGCAGATAGAGTGTCGATGCCAACGGTAGACCTGCAGTACTACAGGAGCGTCGCCACCGATGTCTATACGGGAGGCCACACCTTCAACGGGAACACAACCCTCGACGGAGTCGTCTTCGTTGAGGGGGAGGCGAGCATAAACGCGAACTTCAGCGGGACGGGCGTTATTGTAGTTGATGGCGATGTCCACATCAACGGCAACGCCACTCTGGAGTCGGAGGCGGATGAATTCGCGATCGTGTCCACTGGCTCGGTGAGGGTGAACGGCAACTGCACCATCGAAGGATGGGTCTACACGCACAATGTGGACGTGCCCGGCGTCTTCCACGGGAATGGGAACGCGGACATCACAGGCGGCGTGGCCGCTGATGTGGTCTGGTGCAACGGGAATATGGACATCACATACCGTCCGTCGACTGTTGATCTGCCGGGAAGCGCCAGCGCCCCTGCCCAGTTCGCCAGCATCTCATGGCGAAGGGTGCGCTAACCGGCCCCGCCCGCGCTAGAGCAGCTTCGTCCCGTTGATCACCAGCTCGAACTCGCAGCCGAGGACTTTGGCCGCGCGGCGGGACATCACCATGCGGTCGAGGAAAAGCTCGAAGTACTCCATGATGGGGGATATCTCGGTGTCGATCTCCAGGCCGAGAGAGATGATAGTCCGGTCGTGGTTGACGGTCAGCGCGGAGGACATGGCGGCGTAGTTGACGCGGTCGTGCTCGTCGTAGCGGGAGGGATGGATGTCGCGGACGCGACTGCGTGCGACGTCGGACTTGTCGGCGATGATGACGGCGGCGGCGACGGGCCCGAAGGGATCTCCGTACTGCTCCTCGTGATTCCCGACTCCGGCCATGATGTCCGCCAGCTCGCCCGGGGGGAGGCCCATTTCCTTGAGGACCGAGTAGGATATCATCACCGCGATCTGTCCGTGCTCCTCCCGCGCGGCCACGTTCCCGACGTCGTGCAAGTAGCCGGCGATGGCGGCCAGCTCGGCCTCGCGCGAGCCCCGGCCGAGGGCATCCATGATGTGGCGAGCGCGCTCGGCCACGATGTCCGCGTGGCGAAAGCCGTGCTCGGTGTAGCCGATGGCCTCCATGTTCCGGTCGGCGCGGGCCAGGTAGGTCTTGATGTCCTCCCGGCGCTTGACGTCTTCGAGAGTGATGGGATCAGCCATTCTCGGTCCCTTTCTGGAGCAGCTCCTCGGCAAGTTGCCGGAAGCAGTCGGCGCGGATTGCCTCTCTGATCTCTTCCATAAGGCGCAGGTATAAGTGCATATTGTGATAGCTCAGGCAGCGCGCGGCCAGGATCTCGCCGGATTTGTAGAGGTGCCGCAGGTAGGCGCGGGTGTAGGTGGCGCAGACCTCGCAGGAGCAATCGGGGTCCAGAGGGTCGAAATCCTCCTGATAGCGAGCGTTCTTGAGGTTGACCTTGCCGGTTCTGGTGTAGGCGGTGCCGTTTCTGCCGAGGCGGGTGGGGAGAACACAGTCGAACATATCGATGCCCGAAAGGACGGCGCGCACGATGTCGGTCGGAGTGCCGACTCCCATGAGATAGCGCGGGCGATCGGCGGGGAGGAGGGGGGCGGTGTGGGAGAGGAGGTCGAAGGTTGCGGCCTTGGGTTCACCTACGGAGAGACCGCCGACGGCGAACCCGTCGAAGGGGAGTTCGGTGATGCGGCGTGCGCTGGCGGTTCGCAGATCGGGCTCGACTCCGCCCTGCACGATGCCGAAAAGCGCCTGGTTGGAGGCGCCGCGGTGGCTCTCCACACACCGCGCGGCCCAACGGTCAGACCGAGCGGTCGCCTCCTCTGTTTCGCCGCGTCCCGATGGATAGCCGATGGGTTGATCGAAGGCCATGATGATGTCGGCGTCCAGGGCGTGTTGGATTTGCACCGCGGACTCGGGAGTGAGCAGGTGCTCTGACCCGTCTAAGTGAGAGCGGAAGCTGACTCCGTCCTCGGTGACCTCCAGCAAGGGGGCCAGGCTGAAGACCTGGTAGCCGCCGCTGTCGGTGAGGGTGGCGCGGGACCACTGCATGAAGCGGCCCACGCCGCCGGCCTTCCGGACGAGGCCGAGGCCGGGGCGGAGATACAGGTGGTAGGCGTTGGCGAGCACTATCTGGGCGCCGAGGCGGACGAGTTCCTCCTGGGTGAGCGCCTTGACGCTGGCTTGAGTAGCGACAGGAAGGAAGGCGGGGGTATCGAAGGCGTGCCCGCGGACGATGATGCGGCCGGCTCTGGCACCGGTGGGATCGGCGTGTTGGAGGGTGAACTCGAGCACAGCACGACTCAGGGTCGGCGCGCAGTATAGCGGGGGCACGGCCAAGTGTCAAGGTGGGCGACGTGGTTGGGCCGACAGGTTGACACTGTGCTGCCGGGGTGACTATAATCCGCGGCGGGCAAGGAGGCATCGGGTTTGCCCCAGGTAAGGTGCCCTCGCTGTGAGGCGATAAACGACACCCGCGCGCCAGGCTACCCGTTCTGTGTGGGTTGTCAAGATAATCTGGCGAGGTGCGGGTACTGCCAGTGGTTCGACGACAGCGCGGTGGTCTGCACCCACCCTTTGGTGGCAGGCGTCTTCGAGGTAAGTGAGGAGGCGACGCCGCCGTGTGGCTACCACGCCCCGAGTCAGACGCTGCGCGTGCGGCGGTGGGGGGTGCGGGTGCTGGTTGGGCTGGGCCTGGCTGCGGCGGTGTTCGCGTTGGGCTACGGCCTGATGGGGCTGTTCGAGAAGGCGCCACCGCCGCCTCCGCCGCCGGCAAACCTCGAGTGGGCGATCGAAGCAGACATCCGGGGCGCGGTCGTGGGCAAGACGTACACGGTGACGGTGCTGATCCGCAACCCGACGAAGATCGTGGTGACGGGTGTGCAATTGGAAATCGCGCAGAAGTCTCTGGATGTGTTCTTCCTTCAAGAGGTGAGACCAGAGCCGTTGGCGCGGAGCAGAGCGGGGGAATGGCGGGTGTACACCTACCCGGAACTGCATCCGCTGGAGCAGCGGCGCATCGCGCTGGAGCTGGTGCCGCGAATAGTGCCGCAAGACGACGGGGGCGTGCATCTTATGGTGCGGCTGAGATCGGGCGACGGTCAGTATCACCACGGACAGGCTGATCTGCCAATCAAGGTAGCGGAGGCCGAGGACCGAGAATGAGCGGAGGGCATGAGGAGGAGAGAGGATGAGGACGGGCGACGCGACGCTGACGCGCCGGGTGCGGAGCGAGTTTATCCGCCGGGAGATCGATACCAGCCGGCTGGAGGTGAGGGTCATCCACGGAGTGGCGTATCTAGGAGGAGAGCTAAGGGAGACGCGGTCGAGAAGGATCCCCGATCAGAAGAAGGAGATGGAGATCATCGAGAGCATCATACAGACGATCAGGGGCATCCGCGGCATCGACAATCGTATCAGGTGGGAACGGATTTGACGGGCCGACGCCAGGAGATGAAAGGGCCGGGCCTGTTGGTGGTGCTGTCGGGACCCTCGGGTGTGGGCAAGGGCACGGTGGTGTCGCGGGCGATGTCGGGGCGGAGTGCCGCGTCGAAGCGGCTGCGCCGCTCCGTATCCGTGACCACGCGCGAGCGGCGGCCGGGCGAGAAAGAGGGGCGCGACTACCTCTTTCGATCGCCGGCGGAGTTCAGTCGCATGGCCGTGTCCGGGGAGCTGCTCGAATGGGCCAGCTATCTGGATAACGAGTATGGTACGCGGGGGGAATGGGTTGACCGTCAGCTCGAGGCTGGGTACGATGTAGTGTTGGAGATCGAAGTGCAGGGAGCGATGCAGGTGCGCGAGCGCCGCCCGGGGGCGGTGCTCATTTACATGCGCCCCCCGTCGTGGCGAGCGCTGCGGCAGCGTCTGAGACGGCGCAGGAGTGAGAGCGAGGAAATCCAGGAGCGGCGGTTGCAGGTGGCGCGGAAAGAGATCGAGTCGGTGCGCAACTACCACTATTTGATAGTGAATGATCGAGTAGACAGGGCAGCGCGGGACTTTCTGTCGATCCTGGCCGCGGAGCGTGCCCGGGTGGATCGCGCTGACCTGAGCGCTCTGTTCGAGGAGTAAGGTGTCTGAACCACTGGCTGGCAAGACCATCGTGCTCGGGATCACCGGAAGCATCGCCGCCTACAAAGGCGCGGAGGTGGCGCGGCGGCTGATGGATCTGGGCGCCGATGTCCACGCCACCCTGACGCGGGCGGGGACCGAGTTCATCACGCCTGTGACACTGCGCACGCTGACCGGTAACCCCGTCACCGTGGACATGTTCGAAGACCCCGGCGAGTGGGAGGTGAAGCATGTGTCGCTCGCCGAGCGCGCAGCGGCCGTAGTCGTCGCGCCCGCGAGCGCGGACGCGATAGCGAAGCTTGCCCTGGGACTGGCGGACGAATTCGTCTACGCGCTGGCGCTGGCAGCGACCGGCCCGCTGGTGGTGGCGCCCGCGATGAACGACAAGATGCTCAGCCATCCGGCGACGCAGGAGAACCTGGCGCGGCTGCGCGCGCGGGGTGCGCTGATCGTGGAGCCGGAGCTGGGCCGGCTGGCCTCCGGCGCGGTGGGAGAGGGGCGGCTGGCCGATCCAGAGGCAATCGCAGGGGCGGTGGCAGAGCTGCTTGCGCCTGGCGATCTGGCGGGGGTGCGCGTGCTGGTGACGGCCGGCCCCACGCAAGAGCCGCTGGATGCGGTCCGGTTCCTCTCGAATCGGTCGAGCGGAAAGATGGGGTACGCAATGGCGGCTGCGGCCGCCCGAAGGGGAGCCGCGGTGACGGTGGTCGCGGGGCCGACGGCCGTGCCGGAGCCGGCCGGCTGCAAGCTGGTCCGCGTGGAGACTGCTCGGGACATGCACCGACACGCGCTCCGGCGCTTCCCGAGGTGTGAGGTGCTGATCGCCGCCGCCGCGGTTGCGGACTACGCGCCGGCGCGCGTGGGGGAGGGGAAGCTGAAGAGCGGCGACGAGTCTCTCACAGTTACGCTGCGACCGACCAAGGACATACTCGCCGACTGCGGCGGGCGGAAGAAGGAGGGTCAATTCCTCGTTGGGTTCGCCGCGGAGACGGACGACCTGCTCGCCAACGCGCGGAGGAAGCTGGCGGCGAAGCACCTGGACCTGGTAGTTGCCAACGACGTCTCCCGGCCGGGAGTCGGGTTCGATTCCGACCGCAACGCGGGATATCTTCTCCTGGCCGATGGCCGGGAGATAGAGCTGCCGGAGATGGCCAAATCGGCCTTCGCCGAGCGCGTTCTGGATGCCGTGGTTGAAGCTCGCAAGGGAAAGGGCAAGCGCCGGCGGAAGCGATAGACGCTCTGAGAAACCACATCTGGAGAAGGGCAATCCATGTCAGAAGATCGGTATCTGTTCACCTCTGAGTCTGTGACTGAAGGCCATCCCGATAAGATGGCCGACCAGATTTCCGACGCCATAGTGGACGCGATGTTGGAGCAAGATCAGAACAGCCGCGTCGCGTGCGAGACCCTGATTAGCACCGGACTGGTGATCGTAGCCGGGGAAATCACTACACAGGGGTATGTGGACATCCCGGCGGTGGTTCGAGAGACGATCCAGGGCATTGGGTACACGCGCGCCAAGTTCGGGTTTGACTCGGAAGTCTCGGGCGTGCTGACTGCGATCCAGGAGCAATCGTCGGACATAGCGATGGGGGTGGACGTCGGGGGCGCCGGGGACCAGGGCATGATGTTCGGATATGCCGTTGACGAGACGCCCGAACTCATGCCGATGCCGATCATGCTGGCCCACAAGATGGCGCGGCGGCTGGCCGAGGTCCGGCGCCTGGAGGAGGTGGACTACCTGCGGCCCGACGGCAAGACCCAAGTGACGGTGACGTACGAGAAGGGCCGCCCAGTGCATCTCAGTAAGATCGTGGTGGCGGCCCACCACCGACCGGGGGTCGATCACGAGCGGATCCGGCAGGACATGATCGAGCGCGTGGTGGAGAAGATCTGTCCGGCAGACATGATAGACAAGACGACGGAGATACTGGTCAACCCCACGGGGAGCTTCGAGCGGGGGGGGCCACTCGCGGACACGGGACTCACCGGCCGAAAGATCATTGTGGACACATATGGCGGCGTCGCGCGTCACGGGGGGGGATGCTTCTCGGGGAAGGACGCCACGAAGGTGGATCGGTCGGCCAGCTACATGATGCGCTATGTGGCGAAGAACATCGTCGCCGCCGGTCTCGCCCAACGGGTGGAGACTCAGGTGGCCTATGCGATCGGCAGGCCCGATCCGATGGGGTTCTGGCTGGACACCTTTGGGACCGGCCAGATACCGGATGAGCGACTGGCGGAGATCTGCCTGGAGGCGTTCGACCTCCGGCCGAGAGCGATTATCGACAAGCTGCAGCTGCACAACCCTCAATTCCTCCAGGTGGCCGCCTACGGTCACTTCGGCCGCACGGACCTGCCAGTGCTCTGGGAGCGGACCGACACGGCGGACCAGCTTCGCCGGGCCGCCGAGGGGTAGGCGCAGTCGATGCATCGACCGCAGCCGGCGAAGCCAGCACTGGTTCGGCCGCAGTCGATGCATCGACCGCAGGAGCGGCCAGGGTGAGAATGTCTCGCTACGTGGACGTGCTTCCAGACCCGGGGCGCGCGCTGAGCCAGCTCTTCACCTATCGAGTCCCCGAGTCTCTGCGAGCATCGGTGCGGGTCGGGGTGCAGGTGCTGGTGCCCTTCGGCGCGCGCGCCGTGGTGGGGGTGGTGGCCGGGCTGCGAGAGGAGAGCGAGCGGGCCGACCTGAAAGAGGTGGAGGCCGTGCTCGAGGATGCTCCCGCGCTCCCCGAAGAGGCGCTCCCGCTGGCGCGCTGGATGGCCGACTACTACCTCTGCGAGCTGGGAGAAGCGCTGCGGCCCTTCTTCACCGAGGGAATGACGTACCGCATCGGGCGTCGCTTCCGGCTGACGGGCGGACCGATTTCACCTTCTCTGCGCGGACACCCGGAGGCGGGTCCTGTCGTGCGGCACCTCGAGACCGCCGACTCGGAGGTCAGTTTGGCGCGGCTGCGGCGCACATTGTCCGGCCCGCGGCTGCGGCGCGCGCTGCGGCTGTTGAAGTCACATGATGTGGTGGCGGAGCGCGCGACCCTCCGTCCACCCACGGCGCGGGCGCGCCAGGTGCGGGTAGTGGAGGTGGCGGTCAGCCCGGCGGAAGCAGATGCCTACTGCGAGGAACATGCAGGGAGAGCGCCGGCCCGGGTGGCGTGTCTGCGAGCAGCAGTGGCGGCGGCGGGGCCGCTGGGCGCGGCGGAACTCGCAACACGAGTAGGGGTATCCGTGTCCACGGTCCAGGCGCTGGTGAAGCAGGGGTTGCTTCGCGTTCGGTGGACGCCGGTACGCAGAATGCCGTGGGGGTCGGCAGTCGAGAAGGCAGCGCCGCCGGTCTGCCTGACTGCGGAGCAGAAAGCGGCCGTTGCTGCGATCGTCGGGGCGGTGGAGGCCGGGCGACCGGAGTCATTTCTCCTCTACGGGGTGACGGCGAGTGGGAAGACGGAGGTGTTCCTCCGCGCCATCGAGCGGGTGCTGGCATTGGGTCGGCAGGCGATCGTGCTGATGCCCGAGATCTCGCTGACCGCGCAGGCGGTTGGGATCTACCGCGCCCGATTCAGCGACCGAGTAGCGATTCTGCACAGCGCCCTATCGGTGGGCGAGCGCTGGGACGAGTGGCAGCGGATTCGTACGGGCGAGGCGGCGGTGGTTATCGGAGCGCGTTCGGCCGTCTTTGCCCCGACCTCGTCTCTGGGCCTGATCGTGGTGGACGAAGAGCATGACTCCTCCTACAAGCAGGAGCAGGCGCCGCGCTACCACGCGCGGGAGGTGGCACTCAGGCGGGGAGAGCTGAGCAGTTGTCCGGTGGTGCTGGCGAGCGCCACCCCGGCGTTGGAGTCGTTCTATGATGCCGAGCAGGGGCGGCATCGGCTGCTGAAGCTGCCGACGCGCGTGGAGGACCGCCCGCTGCCGCGTGTGAGGGTGGTCGATATGCGGGGTTCGGGACCCGGAACGCGCATTCTCTCGACGCCCCTGCGCCAGGGGATTGCGCCGCGCCTGCAGGCGGGAGAGCAGGTTATCCTGCTGCTGAACAGACGGGGCTTCGCGACCTTCCTGCTGTGCCCGGTGTGCGGCGAGTCGGTGCGGTGTCCGGACTGCAGAGTGGCGCTGAAGTACCATCGGGAGAGCCGCCAGGTGCGGTGCCATCACTGCGGGCTGGCAGAGACGCCCCCCGACGTCTGCGCGCGCTGCGGAGGGCGTCAGATTCGCTTCTCCGGCTTCGGCACGGAGCGCGTCGAACGGGAGCTGAGGGCCGTCTTTCCCGGCGCGCGGATAGGCCGGATGGACCGGGACACCACCGGGCGAAAGGGCGCTCATGTCCGCATTGTGGAGCAGTTTCGCTCGGCGGAAACGGACGTCTTGATCGGAACGCAAATGGTGGCGAAAGGATTCGACTTCCCGGGGGTCACTCTGGTCGGCGTGATCTCAGCGGATACTTCGCTGAATCTCCCCGATTTCCGCGCCGCCGAGCGCACCTTTCAGCTGCTGACACAAGTCTCCGGGCGATCGGGCCGGAGGGAGAAAGAAGGAGCGGTCGTCGTCCAGAGCTATCGGCCAGACCACTATAGCATCCAGGCCGCCGCGCAGCAGGACTACGACGCCTTCTACCGGCAGGAGATGGAGACGCGGCGGGAGCTCAACTACCCGCCGCTCTCGCACCTGGTGAACCTCGTGGTCACGGGAGAAGAGGAGCAGGAGGTGACGCAGACTGCGCATTCGCTGGCCGAGTCTGTGGGCCGGCTGGCGCAGGGGAGAGGGATCGATGTGCTCGGCCCTGCTCCGGCCCCCATCGCCAGGCTGCGGAAGCGCTACCGGTGGCATCTCTTGGTGAGAGGCCCAGCACGGGAACTGCAAGAGGTGATGCGGGAGGCGATCGCAGGTATGGCCAGGCGTGAGACATGCACGGTGGCGGTGGATGTGGACCCAGTCTCACTGATGTGATAGACTTGGTGCAACAGTGACGATATCGCGCGAACAATACGGAGACCTGAAGATCGTGCAGTACGGACACCCGGCGCTGCGACAGAAGGCGGCGCCGGTGCACCGCTCGTCCGAGGACGTCACAGCACTGGTGGAGCGAATGATGTCACTGATGCGGGATGCCCGCGGTCTGGGACTGGCGGCGAACCAAGTGGGAATCCCGCGACGGGTGGCGGTGGTCGAGATAGAGGAGACGGCGACGGTGCTGATCGATCCGGAGCTGGTCAGCGCCGAGGGCAGCGAAACGATCGATGAGGGATGCCTCAGCCTGCCGCGCCTCTACGGCAATGTGGGAAGGCCGAGCCGGGTAGTGGTCCGGGCGCGCGATATATCCGGCAAGAAGATCCAGGTGGTAGGCGAAGGCCTGCTCGCGCGCGCCCTCTGCCACGAGATCGACCACCTGAACGGGAAGCTGTTCATAGACCGGGCAGACGAGGCGACACTTCACTGGCTGGTGGGTCACACGGAGGAAGGAGAGCCTATCATTCACCCCACCAGGCTCGACGAAGCGCTCAAGGTGTTCAGCGCGACGCCGAGCTCGAGGGGATAGGGAGGGGGTGGAGGAGCCGCTCTGCATCGCGTTTCTGGGCACCGCGGACTTCGCGGTCCCCACGCTGCGGGCCCTCGCGGCTGGACCGGACGACATCGTGGGCGTGTTCACCAGGCCGGATCGGCCGGCCGGGCGCGGCCGTCGGCTGCGGGCCTCGCCGGTGAAGGTAGCGGCACAAGGGCTGGGATTGACCGTCTTCCAGCCGGAACGGGTCAGCGAGGCAGATGGCCTCGGAATCCTGCGGGAGCTCGCTCCCGCGCTGGTGGTCGTGGTCGCCTTCGGTGAAGTGGTGAGCGCGGAGGTGCTGTCTGTCCCTACGCTGGGAGCGGTGAATCTCCACGCATCATTGCTGCCGCGATACCGCGGCGCCGCCCCCATTCAGCGGGCGCTGATGGCCGGTGCAACCGAGACCGGCGTCACCGTTCAGTGGATGATCGAAGAGCTCGACGCGGGGGACATCATCCTGCAGCGCGCGGCGGCAATCGAAGCGGAGGAGAGCTTCGGCAGCCTGCACGACCGGCTGGCCGCGCTGGGAGCGGAGGCCGCGCGTGAGGGTGTGGCCCTGGTGCGGTCGATGCATCGACTGCGCTCGATGCATCGAGTGCGGGAGGGGCGGCGCCCGGGGAGGCCCCAGGTTCACGAGGAAGCCAGCCAGGCGCCGTCGATCCGGCGGGATGAGCTGGTGGTGGACTGGACGAAGTCTGCCGCGACCGTTGTGAACCTGGTCCGGGCCTTCTCGCCTCGGCCGGGTGCACGGACCACCGACAAGCGGGGGCTTCTGAAGGTGCTTGCGGCACGGGAGGGCAAAAACCTGCTCGGGGAGAGAGGAATCCCGGGCCAGATCATGGAATTGAGCGACGAGGGATTAGTGGTGGCAGCGGGGCGGGGGAGCGTTCTGGTGCTGCGTGTGCAAGCTGCGGGGGGAAAGGCGATGTCCGCCGCGGACTACCTGAAGGGACATCGCTTGCGGCCTGGAGAGCAACTGGGCGGATAACGAACTGCGGGGGGCCGCCGGACGAGAGCGATACGGGGAAGGTGCCACGTGGGAACTGCCGAGTCCGGGGATATCGAGCGGCGCTATGACCAGGCCATGGATCTGAAGAACCAGGGCCGGTACGACGAGGCGGTAGCACGGTTCCAGGAAGTGCTGGAGTCCAAGCCGGGCTATGCCCGTGCCCACCTCGGTCTCGGGCTCGTATACTGCTTCGTGGGGCGGTTTGATGAGTCTCTGGAGGAGTTGAAGCGAGCCGTGGAGTGCGCTCCGGATTGGGTGGATGGACATTTGAACCTCGCGAAAACCTACGCCATGCTAGGGATGTATGATGAGGCGCGGGTCGGATTCAACCGCGTGCTGGAGCTTCACCCCGGCCACCCGGAGGCTCAGAAACAGCTCGACTACTTCCAGGACCTGACGTGACGAACGCTTTGCGCCGTCCGTGATTCTTTTCCGAAGATCGGATCTATCGCCGGTTCACTATGGCCGCTTACACAGTCACCTTTCGCCCGAGTGGTAAGTCAGCATCAGTCGCGCCGGAGACGACCGTCCTGGAGGCGGCCGCTGCGGCCGGTATTCCCTTGCACGCGCCTTGTGGGGGGCAGGGACGGTGCGGGAAGTGTGACGTCCAGATAACCGCCGCCGGCGTCGATGAGGTGAGCCCCGCCGAAGCTGCCGTGTTCAGCTCAGGGGAGTTGGCGGAGGGATGGCGGCTGGCCTGCCAGGCACGGGTGCTCGGCGATACAGAGGTGACGGTCCCTCCCTCTTCACTGGTGGCTGAGCATCGCATCGTGGTGGATGGCGTGGACCGCGAGATCGTGGCCCAACCCAATGTCCACAAAGTTGCTCTTCGATTGCCGGCGCCTACCATGGACGATCAGCGCGCGGACCTCAACCGGGTGCTCGAGGCGCTGGGCGGCGAAGTCCTTGCGCCGAGCCACTTGGCGGTGCTGCAGAACCTGCCGGAGGTCCTCCGTTCGAGCAAGTACAAAGTGACGGCAGTGGTCGCGGGCGAGAGCTTGCTGGGATTGGAGGCCGGGGACAGCTCAGACAGCGCCTACGGACTGGCGATCGACATCGGGACCACCACCGTGGTGGCATATCTCTGCCATCTGCCGACCGGGCGGGTGCTGGCGGTGGTCTCGGAGCTGAACCCACAGGCTCAGTATGGGGGGGATGTGATCTCCCGGTTGCAGCTCGCGGCATCCGGGGAAGAAGGAATGGCTCGGCTGACCCGCGCCGCTGGGGAGGTAGTCAACAAGCTGGTCGCGCGCGCAGCCCGGGATGCGCGCGTGCCTGCGGAGGCGATCTACGAAGTCGCGGTGGTGGGAAACACGTGCATGACCCACCTGCTCCTTGGAGTGCCGCCGCTGGGATTGGGCGCGGTTCCTTTTCTGCCGGCGTTCCGGGAGGCTCGGACGGTGCGGGCCGCCGACGTTGGGATCGCGATCAACCCGGAGGGGCTCCTGTTCGTTGTCCCCAACATAGGCGGCTTCGTTGGCGCCGACACAGTCGGCGTGATGCTGGCGGGCGAACTCGATCGGGCCGCGGGGGTCGTCCTCGCGGTCGACATCGGGACCAATGGTGAGATCGCAGTCACTCGGGATGGGGAACTCTACGCCTGCTCCACGGCCGCCGGGCCGGCCTTCGAGGGGGCGCGGATCAGTTGCGGGATGCGGGCGGCAGCCGGCGCCATAGACGAGCTGACGATCGACCATGATGTACACTATCACGTGCTCGGGGACGCGGCGCCGCTGGGTCTGTGTGGCTCAGGGCTGGTCGATGCGGTGGCCGAACTGGTGAAGGCCGGAGTGGTGACGGAGGCCGGGAGGATGCGCCGTGCGGAGGAAGTGAGCGATCTGCCGGAGAAGGTGAAACGGCGCCTGGTCGAGAATGAAGAGGGGATCGAGTTCGTCCTGGCTTGGCCGGGAGAGAAGGAGGGCGACAGGGCCGTGTCCCTGACTGCGCGAGACATCCGGCAGGCGCAGCTGGCGAAGGGCGCAATCTACGCTGGGATGACGTTGATGCTGGCGGAGGTGGGAGCGGGGCCCGGAGAGATGGACAGGCTGTTGCTGGCCGGCGCGTTTGGCAACTACATCAGACCGGAAAGCGCGATCGCCATCGGGCTCATCCCCGCCGCGGCCGACGGCCGCGTTGAGTCGGTCGGCAATGCGGCGGGCGTTGGCGCGAGGCTGGCGCTGTTGTCGGTGGCCGAGCGCAGGCGGGCGGAGGAGATCGCTCGCCGGACCAGACATGTGAAGCTGGCCGAACTGGAGGGCTTCTACGATCAGTTTGCAGATGCTATGATATTGCGGCCGCTGCCGGCCGAGAGCTGACCTCGGCCCGGCGGCCTGTGAGAGGCAGATCGGCGATAGATCGAAGCTGCTTCTGTCAACACTAGCGTGGATCAAGGAGGATCGGTGAATGGCAGGACTTGAGGAGCTGAAGCAAGCGATAATCTCGGGCAAGCGGGAGGCGGCCAAGGAGCTGACACAAAAGGCCCTGGAGGGGGGGATGAAGCCGCGTGAGATTGTCGTCGATGGGATTGCGGCGGCGATGGGGGTGGTGGGGCAGAAGTTCCACGACAACGAGTTCTTCGTGCCGGAACTGCTGATCGCGCAGCGAGCAATGAAAGAAGCTCTGAGCCTGATGTCCGAGGAGGATGTGGACCATATCGGCACTGTGGCGATCGGAACGGTAAAGGGCGATCTACACGACATCGGGAAGAATCTGGTGGCGGCCATGCTCGAGGGCGCGGGGTTCAAGGTTTTGGACCTGGGGGTGGATGTCTCGCCAGATCAGTTCGTGAAGGCGGCACAGGAGGACTCGGCCAACGTGATCGCCATGTCCGCGCTGCTGACGACCACCATGGGCTCCATGCGGGACACGGTGGCGGCATTGGAGACGGCCGGCATTCGGGACAAGACGCGAGTGCTGATCGGCGGGGCTCCGGTGACGCAGAGCTACGCCGACGAGATCAAGGCCGACGGGTACGCGCCGGACGCAGCTACGGCAGTGGAGAAGGCGAAGGCGCTGTCGCCCGCCTGACCGCACTGCGCCGGCGACGCGGCTCTTGGGCCGCTGGCCGGCAACGCGGCTCTCGGGCCGCCGGCCGGCAACGCGGCTCTCGGGCCGCCGGCCGGCATCAGTGTTCGGGCGGTGCGCGGAAATCTTCGCGAGGGAGAGCGGCCTGCGGCGGGGCGCCCAGCGTGAGCGCCCCTCCTTTTCTGCCGTTGGCGAAGAGAGCGGGCCAGGGTTGCGGCGGGGCTGGCCAGCGGGACGGGTCTGAGATGACCGTAGTCCGGATCGGCCAACCTGAGCAGAAGCGACGCTCTTTGCTGCGAAGCCGCGTGACCCCGGGGATGGCGATATTGGTGATTGCAGGTATCATCGTCCTTCGGCTGTGGGCCGTGGAGACGGCGATCGTGGATGGCGATTCCATGGAAACCACTCTCTCCAGCGGCGATCGCGTCCTGGTGCTCAAGCTGCTCAGGCCGGAGCGTTTCGACGTAGTGGTCCTGAGGGATCCTGAATGGGGTGGGATTGCCATCAAGCGTGTGGTCGGTCTTGGTGGCGATCGGATATCCATGGTACCATACGTTGTTACCGTAGGGGACAGAGAGGTCGCGGTGGGGAGCAAACTGTACATCGACGGTAGGCCATATGAAGAACCGTACGCCAGCTCGGTCATTCCGAGGTCCCTGTCCCCGACGAAGGTGCCGGAAGAGGCGTACCTCGTCATGGGAGATAACCGCGATGCCAGCACGGACAGCCGGCGCTATGGCCCGGTGGCGGGGCGGCTGATACAGGGAGTGGGAGTGGCAGTCATCTTCCCGTTGTCGCGGATGAGAATCCTCCCACGCGGGTCGGCAGTGGCAGCACCCCCGGCCGGAAGGAGCTGAAAGGAGATACTGGATTGCGGCCTCTAACAGTTGCACTGTTTCTCATCATCGCGATAAGCCTGGGCGCGTTCGGGCAGATCTCCCTCAAGCACGGAATGAAGCAATTCGGCGACCTCGGCAAGCCGGGTATCGGGCTGGCCTCGAACGTGCTTCACGCCATCTTCAGTCCGTATGTCCTATTGGGACTCTCCCTCTATGCCATTAGCTCGTGCTTCTGGCTGGTGGTGATCTCGCCCGGGGGATGGAAGCTCAGCTATGCCTACCCGATGATCGCGATAGGCTATGTGTTGGTGGTACTGCTGTCACGGGCCTTCTTCGGCGACAAGGTGGTGCCGCTCCAGTGGGTGGGCATCCTGCTAATGTGCACTGGACTCGCATTGGCGTCGTACTTCGGGGCCCCCAAGGGTTAGCGCCGCTGACATCACGATCGGCTGCAATCAGACGCGCGCTCGTCGTCTGCGCGCTCCTCGCCATCCCCACGGCGCTGGTCGGCCCGGCGATGCGGTCGGGACAGGCGTTGCTGCCGGCCGATCTGCTGGTCCAGTTCGAGCCGTGGCGATCGCAGGTCAGTGCGGCCCCCAGGGCGCACTGGGACCCCCTGGTATGGGACGGCATCGCGCAGTACTACCCCTGGCGCGCATTCGCCGCGGACTCGCTGCGCGCCGGCCACTTGCCCCTCTGGAATCCCTACCAGTTCTGCGGAACCCCGTTTCTGGCAAACGGCCAGTCGGCCGTTCTCTATCCGCCGAATCTCCTGTTCTGGATTCTGCCGGTCGCCCGCGCCTTCGCCTGGTCGGCCTGGCTGCACCTGGCGCTTACAGGCTGGTTCATGTACCTGCTGGTGCGCGCCCTCGGCGTTGGCCGCTTCGGGGCCTTGGCCGGGGCCGTGGTGTGGCAGGCCAACAGCTTCTTCGTGGCCTGGATTCATCTGCCGACCGTTCTCTGCACCGCGAGCTGGCTTCCCCTCGTACTGCTGTGCTGCGAGCGCGCTCTGGTCACCGGCCGGACTCGACATGCGGCGGCCGCGGGCCTGGCGCTGGGCCTCTCCTACCTGGGCGGACATCCTCACATCTTCCTGTACGTCGGGCTGTTGACCGCGGTGTACATCATCCTGCGCGGCCTGAGCCGCGGCCTGGGTGTTCCGTTCCCAGGACGGCTGCGCAGACTCGCGCGCGTCGCGGTAGTCATGGGTTCGACGGCGGCCGGGCTGTCGGCTGCCCAGCTACTGCCGACGCTGGAGCTGCTGCGCGTTGCGCACCGCACGTTCGTCCCGGGGCCAGATAGCTACGCGGCATTTCTCAGCCACGCGATGCCCGCGGCTCAGATCTTCGGCCTGGCGCTTCCCCACGCGTTCGGCCATCCCGCCCTCGGCACCTATGCCGGGCTGGACAACTTCGCGGAGCTCAGCGCCTACGTCGGGATCGTGGCGCTCGCTCTCGCGGTGTGGGGTGCGTTCTCCTCACGCACCTGGCACGGACGCTTCTTCGCGGGCGCGCTGGCGCTGGCGGGCCTGGTTGCGCTGGGGACGCAGGTGAACTGGCCGATGTACCACTGGATTCCCGGCGTGGCGCGCGGGGGCGGGCCGACGCGGATTCTCCTGCTCGCCGTGTTCTCGCTCAGTGTGTTGGCTGGGGTGGGAGCGGATACGGTGGTGCGCCGGTTGACTCTGGGCAGAAGACTCTCTCTGGGGCCGATCATCGCCGTGCTTGCTGTGCTCCTGGGGGCGGCGTGGTTCTGGTGGTGGCGGGGGATTCCGATGCTGGCCGAAGTGAAATCCGGGGTGTCGGCGCTTGCTCGCGCGGAGGTTGTCCGCGCTACTATCTTGGTCGCAGCGGCGGTCGCCTGCCTGCTCTTCGTCCGGCGCCAGAGCTTGCGACGGATCGGTCAAGTCGGTCTGCTGGCAATACTCGCTGTTGATTTGGTGCTGGCCGCTCAGCAGCATGTACATACGGCCCCCCTCGAATGGGTCTACCCGTCCGGCGCCGCGGCCGGCTCGGGAACCGGAAGGATCATCGGCAACGCGCACGACTGGCCGATAGACCGCTTTCCGCGGGCAGTGCTGCCTCCGAACGCGGCCACCGTCTACCGCATGCGGGACGCCTTCGGCTACGACTCCTTGTATCTGGCTCGCTATCGAGACTTCGCGGCCGCCATTCAGCACGGCGACCCGAGCCCGCCCCTGAACGGCAACCTACTGCTGGCGCGACTGGCCCCGACCTACGGCCTCGATATGATGAGCTTGGCCGGGGTCGAGACGGTGCTTTCCCCTGTTCCGCTCAAGTGGCTGCGAATGGAGCGTGTCGGCGCCTTCTACACCTATCGGAATCCGTATGCCATGCCGCGCGCGTGGATCGCACAGTCAGCCGTCTTCAGGCCGACTCACCGCGAGGCAGTGGTAGCGCTGGCGCAGCTCGGCGTGCTGGAGGACTGTCTGCTCATTACCGGACCGGACGAGCCCTTGGAAGAGTTCCGGCCGGAGCGCCCTCCCACCGCTGAAGCCGTGGATCTGTCCCCCAACGCGGTCGCCGTGCGGCTGCCAGAGGGTGGGGGTGGATACCTCTTCCTAGCGGACAGCTTCGCCCCCGGCTGGCGCGCCTACGCCGGCGAGAGGGAGCTTTCCATTCGCGCGGCCTATGTGACATTCCGCGCGGTTGCCCCACCCCGCGACGCCAGAACCGTGATCTTCCGCTACGAGCCAGCGAGCTTTCGGGTGGGGCTGTTCATCGTGCTAACTACTCTGGCCGGTGTCTGTGCAGCAGGCATGTTGCTGGTGGCCGTACGGGTCAGACCGGAATGAGAGAATCGGAAGCCAGGGAGGGTCAAAGGAAGGTCCGTCGCGTGCTGGCCTTTAGCGCGGCGATATGTGTCGTGCTGGCTCTGCGCATCACGGGCATCCACTGGGGCCTACCGAACGCGGCGCATTTCTTCTCCTACCACCCCGACGAAATCTTCCTGCTACAGCCTTCGTTCTACTTCGCACAGGGAGACTGGAACCCGCACTTCTTCAACTATGGCACCCTCTACATCTACTTAGTCGGCGTCCCCGCGGTGCTGCTGGGCCTGGTTGCGAAGGCCGATCTGTTTCCCGCTGGATTGAGCGCACTGTACTTGGAGGGTCGGCTAATCACTGCGCTCCTGGGAACGGCGACCGTGCCGGTGCTCTACTTTGCCCTGCGACGCGAGAGCCGGTGGCTCGCGGCGATCAGCGCTGCCCTGCTGGCGCTCTGTCCGCTCCACGTCGTCAACAGCCACTATGCTACCGTGGACGTGCCGGCCACCTTCTTTCTTGCAGTGGCATTTCTGCTGGCCCTCCGCGGGAGCGATTGGCCCGACCTGAAGGCGGCGCTTGCCCTCGGTGCAGCAGTTGGTCTAGCCGCGGCCACCAAGTACACCGCCGGCCTCTTTCTCCTTCCCGCCGTCCTCGCGCCGCTGCTGATGCGAAGCGCGCGGCCGTCACGCGGCTGGTGGCTCGGGGTGCCCGCCGGCGCAGCCGCCGGCTTCCTCATGGGCTGCCCGTTTGTGTGGACTCAGGAGTTTATGCAAGGGCTCCTCTTCGAACTGCGGCATGCGCGGGAGGGAGGCACTCTGGCATTCGTTGGCACCGGCTCGGGTTGGGGCTATCATCTCGCGCGCGGCCTGCCGGTCGGCCTTGGTTTTCCTCTGCTTGGTGCCGCCATCGTGGGTGTCTTCGCCGCTGTCCGGATGCCCTCGAGGGCAGCGCGTCTGTCGCTGCTGTGGGTGGTCCTCTACCTTTTCCTGATCGGATTCGGCAAAGAGCGCTTCATCCGTTACCTCGTCCCCCTCACGCCCTTTATTTGCGTGCTCGCCGCCTGGGGGCTGATCGGGATTGTCCGTGCCCCGCGGCTGACCTGGGTTCGCGAGGCCGGGGCGGGCCTTGGCCTACTCGTTCTCGCTCTGACTGGGCTTTACGCGGTAGGACAGACTGTGCCCTTCGTGCTGCCTGATGCCAGGGATATCGTCTCGTGGCAAGTCCATTCGGATGTCTTGGCGCGGGATTCAGGCGCGCGAGTCGGACTGGCGCAGACCCCATGGTACTTCCACCCACCCATCTCTCCCTTCAACGCGGGAGCTTACTCACGCCCCTGGTTCCAGCAGTGGAACAAGGGCGTCGGAGAGCGAGTGGTCGTGACCGGCTGGAGCGCGGGTGAACTGGAGCGACTCCGGCCGGAGGCATTCCTGCTGTCCGACCTCGAATCACAGGATCTTCTCCGACTTGGCGATCGCCAGGCCGTTGATCTCGTGGCGGCGCTGGACGGACTGTACCAGGCGCGAATCGACTTCAGCCGGCCGCCGACGCCCTTCTCCTGGCTCGCCCCCGGCCGCGACTGGGCGCCTCCCGACTGGCTCTACCCATCCCCTCGCATCACGCTCTACTATGAGCCGCGACCATGAGACAGCAAGAAACACGCAATTCTCTTCGCTGGCCTCCCGCGGCCGAGCTCCGCTGGGCCGCTGTCGCCGCCGCCGCGCTCATGCTCCTCACCTGCATCCCGTATCTCTACGGCCTCGCCATTCGTCCTTCGGGTCACTACTACTCGGGGCTCCTCACCAACCCGGACGAGCATAACGTCTACCTCGCCTACATGCGGCAGGCGCGGGATGGCGACCTCTTCTTCATCGACCCTTTCACCTCTGAAGCGCAGCTCGGCCGCACGGTCAACGTCTTCTTCCTGTCACTGGGGATGTTCTCTCGCTTGACGAGGCTCTCACTTCCGGTCACGTATCATCTGGCGCGAGTCGTATCCGGCTGGCTGCTGCTGATGGCCATCTACTGCCTGGCCGCGCAGGTGCTGGCTACCATTCGCGGCCGTCGGCTCGCACTTGCGCTTGCCGGCCTCGCCTCCGGCCTCGGTTGGCTGTACCCCGCGGCGGCCGGCCGGCCGCACCCGATAGACTATGGCCCGGGGCTCATCATGCCGGAGGCAATCACCTTCCTCAGCCTGCTCCTCAACCCGCTATTCTCCTTCTCTGCCTTCCTGATGGTGGCGACGCTGGGGCTCACCGCGCACGCCCTCACTCGCGATTCCCTGCGGTCGGCCGTACTGGCAGGCCTCGCGGCACTCGTGTTGGGCAACATCCACACCTATGACCTCATCCCTCTCGTCGCGGTGCTCGCGCTCTTCCTCATACTGCTGCTCGCATCCCGTCGCCTGACCGTTCGAGCAATGGCCCTCGCGCTCCTGATCGCGGTGCTCGCCGCGCCATCTGTCATCTACCAGCTCTGGCTGCTGAGAGCCGGCGACGTCACCCTCATTGTGAAGAGCCGGGAGACTCCTGTCGTGTCGCCCGAACCGCTTTTCCTCGCGCTGGGCCTCGGGCTGCCGCTGGCGCTTGCCGTCGTCGCTGCGGCGCTGCATTCGTGGCGCGGCGCCACAGACGGCGCCCGCCTGGTTGCGCTCTGGCTCGTGCTTGGGTTCGCCTTGGTCTACCTCCCGGTGCCCTTTCAGCGGAAGCTGGCCGAGGGCCTGCACATCCCCGTCTGCATCCTCGCCGCCCTCGCGCTGGAGCCGTTGTGGCTGTCCGAGCGCCGCCGCCGAAACGCCGCGTGGCTCGCGCCTGCGCTGGTGCTGCTGACGATCCCATCCAACTTGCTGTTCGTCAGCCGCGCGCTGGGCGATCTGAGATCGAACAATCTCGCCTACCTCGGCAACTTCATGCCGCCCCTTTGCCTCAATCCCGATCAGCGCGCCGCGCTTCGCTGGCTCGACGGCCGGGCGGCTCGATCCGATCTGCTGCTCTGCAGCTCCTTCCTGGGGAGCTATGCTCCCTCTCTCTCGGGGACGCGCGTCTACGTGGGACACTGGGCGGAGACCCTGAACTACCGGAAGAAGCAGGGAACCCTATCGTCGTTCCTCCGCGCGGATACTCCGGACGAAAGCAGGAAAGCGTTCTGCCGCCAGGAAGGGATCACCTACGTGTTGAGGGACCGCAGCGTAGCCGCGTTCGTCCAGGGACTTGCGCTGGAGTACGATCAGGCCTACTACTTGCCCTCCACCGGAGAGGCGGGAGCGGGATTCGATCCGGATAGCTCCGACTGGCTCGCAAGCGTGCACCAGGCGGGCCGAGTCTCCCTGTATCGCGTCAAGTAGTGCCCGGGCAGCCATGGCCAAGGAGCGCGATAAGCGCGATAAGACTGTAAGACGAGTCGTGTTGGCGGCAACTGCGGCCACCCTCGCGCTCGCCGCCGCGCTGGCGAAGGGATGGGAGCCGGGCATCAGGGGCGAGTGGGTCTGGGAGCAGGGCCGGTTGCTGGTCTACTTCGCACCCGCGATGGCGGCCGCCTTGCTGCTCGCGGCGGCGGCCTGGTTCCTCTGTCGGCCCGGCCGATGGATCGGCATGCGCCCTGCCTCGCGAGCGATCTGGCTGGCCGCTCTGGTTCTCCTCGTGCTGGCGCTCCAATGGGGCCTCCTCACCGCCGTCGGGCCGCCCTCGATCTCGTGGGCCGCTCCGGGCTGGATCATCGCCAGCCCCAACGCCACCACGTACTTCTCGGCCTCCCTCGACGTACACAATGTAGAGGAGTGGGTGGCTTCCTACCCGCAGCACATGGGTGGGCTTCCGCATCATGCGCGGACCCATCCCCCCGGATTCGCCCTGCTCTTCTACGGCCTGCGGCAAGCATCGGCCGCGGTCATCTCCGAGCCGGCGCCGCTTCTCGCATCCCTCGCCGAGAACTACAACGACACCTTCGGGCTTGGGCTTCGTCCCACCGACGCGGCCGCAGCGGTCGGTGGGGCGGCCGTCATCGCGCTTATCGGAGCCTTGAGCCTGTTGCCGCTCTATTGCTTGGGCCGGGAGCTGGTCGGCCCCGAGGCAGCGATCCGCGGCGTAGTGCTGATGGCAAGCATGCCGGCGCTGCTGCTGTTGGCGGCGTCCTCGGACCAGATCATCCTGACTCTGGCAGTTCTGACCGCCTGGCTGTTCTACTCGGCCTGGCGCAGACGGGCCCTGCTCCGTGCCTTCCTCGCAGGAGCAGTCGCCGCGCTTGGGCTCTTCTTCAGTCTAGGTTTCGCGGTCGCAATCCCGTGCGCCGCGCTGTGGGGAGTGTTTGGGGCTCTCAGATGTGAAGACAGGCGCGCGGCCGTCCGGCGCCTCCTAATGGGCGGCGCGGTTGCGGCGGCGGGATTCGCCGCCTTCTACCTCACGCTCTACCTCCTGTGGGGATACCGGCCGATTGCGGTCGCCCAGCAGGCGCTGCTCGCACACCGGGAAGTTACGACCGCCGAGTTCCCTCGCACCTACTGGAAGTGGGTGTTGATGAATCCCCTCGAAGTCGCCATATTCATGGGATTGCCCTTGGTGACGGCGACCCTATGGGCTCTTCGCTGCCTGCCGCGCGAGCCGGGGTTGGCGCGCCTCGCGCCGTTCCTGCTGGCCTGGCTGATTGTGCTCGCACTTCTCAACATCTCCGGCGCGGTCCGCGGTGAGGTCAGCCGCATCTGGCTGTTCCTGTTCTGGCCAGCGGCGCTCGCTTCGGGCGCCTGGCTGGCCGCTCGGCCTCGGTTCGCAGCCGTGACCCCGGCGCTGGTGGTGCTGCAGGTCTCGCAAGCGTTCCTGATGAGGGGATATCTCACCATCTACAGCATCCTTTGACCATCATGTCCGCGAGACGACCGAAGACAAGTCGCGATTGGTGGCCGGCGCTCATCATTGTGGGCGCAGCGTGCGCGTTCTGCTGGCCGGTCTTCCTGGGTCGGATCATGCTGCCGGCCGACATGTGTCTCCTCATGCTGCCCTGGGATCTGTTGAGAGAGCAGTTCCCCGGCTTCCAGCGGCCTCACAATCCGATGTTCGACCCCATTCAGCAGTACCTGCCGTGGCGCATCTACGCGGTGGCGTCTCTGCGCGCCGGCGCCGTCCCTCTGTGGAACCCCTACAGCTTCTGCGGGACGCCGTTTCTGGCCAATCTCCAATCGACCGTCCTCTATCCCCTCAACCTGCTCTTCCTTCTCACCGGCGCGCGCCACGGCTTTGGCGTCTCCGCCATCCTCCACCTCGCCCTCGGCGGCCTCTTCATGTACGCATTCCTGCGGACGCTCGGACTGCGCCGGGCCGCGGGCCTGCTCGGCGCATTGGTGGTCATGTTCAACGGTTTCACTGTGACCTGGCTGGAGTTCCCGACACTATCGCTCTGGGCATTCATGTGGCTGCCGGCCGTTCTGCTCTGCTACGAGCGGTCGCTGCGACAGCCGGGCTCCGTATGGCCGGCGCTCTGCGCGCTTGCGCTCGGCGTCCAGTTCCTGGGCGGGCACTTCCAGATCTCCGCCTATCTAATCCTGGCATTTCTGCTGTACGCGCTCGTCAGGGCGGTTGGGCCTGACACTAGGATAGCCTACAGAGGGCGCGCGCTGCTGCTGGCAGTGGCGCCGCTTGCCGTGGGGTTTGCGCTCGCGGCCGGGCAGATACTCCCCACGCTCGAGCTCGCGGAGCACACGGGTCGCCTTTCGCACTCCGCGAAAGAGGTCGTGAGCACCGCCTTCCCTCTCAGCCGATTCATCCTCTATCTGATACCGAACTTCTTCGGCAACCCGCAGCACTACAACTACTGGGGGAACATCCCGCCGTACAGCGCCCTCAACTTCTTCGAAACGGCCTGCTATGTCGGGATCCTCCCGCTCCTCCTCGCCGCCTGGTCGCTGCGCCGCTGGCGGGAGCCGCAGGTCTGGTTCTTCGGCGGGCTGACTCTCTTGGCCGTGCTGGTGGCGATCGGCTCGCCCCTCTACCTCTTGCTCCACTACCTGGCGCCCGGGTTCCGAGAGTTGGCAGGGCTGGGGCGCATCCTCTGCCTGGCGACCTTTGGGCTGGCTGGCCTCGCCGCGCTTGGCCTCGACGACCTGCTGCCCCTCCGGCAGTCTCGTCCAACAGGCTGCCCACTCATCTGCGCCCTCATAGTCCTGCTCGCGGCCGCCCTTGCGCTGGCAGTGTTCGGGGCATCTTTGACGAGCGAAGACTTCCGGGCAGGCCTCCCGGGGTTCGCCGCCTACCTGACGAGACAGGTGGCAGCGCTCCTGATTCTGGTGACAGCAGCCGCTGCTTTGCTGGCGCTCCGGGCCCGCATGCGCCTCGGCGCGGGGGCATTCGGGACGCTGGCAGTGCTGCTGCTCGCAGTGGACCTATTCGGCTTCGGGGTCGGGTTCAACCCATTCGTGGACCCGAAGATGGCCTACCCCGAGACGGACACTACCCGGTGGCTGCAGAGTAACGCCGGTCACTGGCGGGTCACTTCGCTTGTCTCCGAACCCGGCCGCCTCGACTGGATGGCCCACAATAGCCCGATGGCCTTCGGGCTGCGAGACATACACGGCTCCGATTCCCTTCGCGTCCGGCGCTCCTTTGAGCTCGTGGCCGGCCCCGAGCTGGACCAGGCCAGCTATCCCGACCTCGATTCGCCCCTGCTCGACGCGCTCGCGGTTCGGTACCTGGTGACCAGGCGAGAGGTGGGCGACGGCTGGCGGCTCGTAAGCGACGCCGAGGCCCCGATCTACGAGAACCTCGAGGCGCTCCCGCGCGCCTACGTGATCGAGGACGACGAGGCGCCCGGCGGAACCGTCAGCGCCGCGCGTCTCGAGGTCGATGATCCAGCCCGAGTGGTATTGCACGTGGAGTCCAAAGCGGCTGCGACGTTGGCCCTCATGGACTCCTACTACCCGGGATGGCGGGCGCGCATTGACGGGAAGCCGGCGGTGGTGCGGGACTTCTCCCAGGGGTTCCGGTCCGTTGCGGTGCCCCCTGGAGAGCACACCGTGGAGTTGAGGTACGAGCCGGCGAGCTTCAGAGTGGGGATGTTCCTGTCGCTGCTGGCGCTGGCCGCGCTGGCGGCGGCCGCCGGCGCGGGCTACTTGCGGAGCCGCGCGAGCGCCGCCGCAACCGCCTCGCGATCATAGGCCAGCAGCAGCGGGGTTTCGCGCGGCACCAGCGCGTACGCGGGCTCGGCTTCCCTCACCAACGCCCAGCAGAGCTCCGTGTAGTCGCTCTCCATGCACTGGAACATCACATAGTCGGCGGAGCGCGCCTCCTCCTCATCGCCGAGGAACTGGATGTCCGGTCTCAGCGCGCCCGCCTGCTGCTGGAATCCGAGCAGATAGATCACACCGCGGGGAATGACGAGCACGCGGGGGTCCGATTGCTCGATGCCATTCAGAAACTGGGGCGCCTCCTCGAACACCTGCCCCCAGTAGATGGTCTCGAAGCTGCGCTCGCGCCCCGTCGCCGTCGCCCCCGCCGTGCCCCCGACGAGAGCATTGTAGTAGGATAGCTGATACGGGTGGCTGTCCCGTACGGCCCTCGCCCCGGGATAGAGCAGCACAGCTCCCAGCGCCGCGCACACCAATGCCGAGAGTCGTTTATTGTCCTGTGCGCGAAGTCTCAGCAGCCCGACCAGCCAGAGTTGAACCGAGGCGAATCCCCCCCCGGCCAGCGCCGCCAGAAACGGAAACGCGGGCAGGAAGAGCCGCACCCCGTTGTACTTCGGACTGGTCGGAAGCGCGCTCGGCAGCAGCGCGACTGCCAGCCCCAGCAGCAGCAGTACCCGACCGGGATCGCACCCTCGACGCGGCCACGACCGCGCGGCGCCGCCGGCCGCGAGGAGCAGCAGCAGTGCGGGAGTCGCTGCTGCGGTCAGCACGAAGGGATAGTGCCACGGGGCGTACTGGTGCAGCTCGCCCAGATACCAGACGTTGTAAGCCGCATGGCCGAGATGGAAGCCGAGGTACTCCCTGAGGTGGGAGATGGGCGAGATCCACAGCCACGGCCAGCCGAGAAAGAACACCGCGGGGCCGACCGCGAGGACGGCGACGAGCTTCGTCCACTGCTGCCGATACCAGATCAGGCCCCACGGCAGGAGCAGTACCGGCAGGAAGAAGGCGTTCATCTTGGACAGCAGCGCGAACCCGAAGGCCAGCCCAGCCAGCAAGGTCCATCCCCACGAGTTCCGCCGCAGTGCCTCCGCCGTGACGGCGACCGTCACGAAGAACCAGCATGCGATCGGCATATCGAGCGCTACCAGGTGCGCGTGCGCAAACACTCGCGGCATGGTCGCCAGCGCCAGCGCGGAGAAGAGCGCGCCGCGGCGCCCCCAGATCCGGCGGGTGAATAGATACACGCTGCATACGACCAGCGCGAACCACAGGGCACTGGGAAGGCGGATGGCCGCCAGCCCGGGCAGCACGGAGCCGAGCCAGCGCTGAGCGAACCCCGATGCGACCTTCTGCAGTGGGGGATGTTCGTGGTTCAGGCTCCACGCCCGCTCAATCTCCTCGGCCCGCAGCGCGCCGAGGTCGCCCCGCAAGACCCCCGCCCACCATGCCGCGTACCGTGCCCCGGCCGAGGCATAGTGCGGCTCATCGTAAGTCGGGCCGTAGTCGTTCGCGGTGAATGCGGTGAAGACGAGCGCGGCCAGAAACAGAGCGCAGATCAGCGCCCATTCCGCGGCGCCAATTCGAGAGGAGTTCTTCACCGCAGCCGCCAGTCGAGCTTCGACCGCCGGAGCTTCCATGGCAGCACCAGCGCCTCCGCGATGATCGAGCCGGACATCTTCGACTCACCGGCCCTCCGCTCCGTGAAGCAGATCGGGACCTCGACCACGCGACAGCCGGCCGCCAGCGCGCGCCACGCCATCTCGATCTGGAACCCGTAGCCCCGTGTCCGCACGGCGTCGAACTCAATCGCCTCCAGCGCCCGCCGCCGCCACACCCGGAATCCGGCCGTGAGATCGCCGACCGCAGCGCCGAGTACAGAGCGAACGTACGCGTTCCCCCATCTGCTCAGCAGCCGCCGGCGAACGCCCCATCCCTCGGTGCGCCCGCCCGCCACGTAGCGCGACCCGATCGCCAGCTCCGCTTCGCCCGTCGCCGCCAGCAGCCGCGGCAGATCGCCGGGATCGTGCGAGAAGTCCGCATCCATCTGCGCGACGAAGGCGACCTCCGGCCGCCCCAGCGCCTCCCGGAAGGCCGCCAGGTACGCCGGACCGAGACCCTCCTTCTGCCGCCGGTGGAGCACGCTCACCCGATCTTCCTTGCTCGCCAGCTCATCTGCCAGCTCCCCGGTTCCGTCCGGCGAACTGTCGTCAACGATCAGCAGTCGCCATCCCCCCGGCAGTGCGAGCACGGCCGCCGCAATGGCGGGGAGAGTCTCCCGCTCGCTGTAAGTTGGAACGACCACCAGTGTCGCTGCAGGGTCCGGCCTTGGCGGCTCTTCGCTTGACCGCGCTCCTGACAAAAGCCCGCTCCTCTGCTACAATAGCTCGCTCTCAGATGCAGATACTTATGATCACCCCGAGCTTTCTTCCCTCCGTCGGCGGAGTAGAGGCGCACGTGCTCCGCGTTTCACAGTGCCTCTCCGCGCGGGGGCACGACGTCACCGTGCTGACTCACGCCAACGAGCCGTCGGAAGAGCAGCTCGGCCCCATCGCCGTCCATCGGCTCCCTCGCACGAAGTGGCTGTCGGCTTGGCGCGCCGCTCGTCCCCACATCGCAGCCGCCGATGTCGTGCATTGCCACGATGCCTACAGCTTCCTCCACTTCTACCTTCCCTCCTGCTGGCTGCCTCCCCGCCGGCCGGTCTTCGCAACCTTCCACGGCTACGAGCAATACCCGATCCCACGGGAAGCCCTCCGTTGGAGGCGGTTCGTGGGGCGGCGAGTGCGAAACGCAATCTGCATGGGAGAATTCATCTGCCGCTGGTACGATGTCCCGTGCTACTCGGTCTCCTACGGGGGCGTGGACCCCGTCCCTGAGCCGCCGCCCGCCCCTCCCGGGTCCTCGGCCCTCTTCCTCGGTCGGCTCGCCGAGGATACCTCCATCATGTTCTACCTACAGGCATTGGCGGATCTGCGCCACGAGCACGGGCACAGCCTGAGCCTGACGGTGGCGGGAGACGGGCCATTTCGGCCGATCGCCGAGCGCTATGCTCAGGCGCAGGACCTGTCAGTCCGATTCCTGGGAATCGTGCCGGACGTCGCCCCCCTGCTCGCCCAGGCTGACTTCGCCTTCGTATCTGGCTATCTTGCCATCTGGGAGGCGCTCGCGGCAAGGCGTCTGGTCTTCGCGGTCCACGATAATGACCTCAAGCGAGACTACTTGCTTGGTTTCCCGGAAGCGGATAACGTGATGTCGATCGCGGGCGAGCCGGCCGAGCTTGCGCGGCAGCTAAGCCGCCACCTCGGGGACCCGGCCGCCGGCGAGCCCATGCGCGAGCGGGGCGCGGGCCTGGCGGCCGAGCATACCTGGGACCGGGTCGCGGACCTGTACCTGAATATGTATCGCGCCCACGGGGTTACGTGACGTGCCCCGCCGTACGATTGCCCTGATCGCGACGGTCCTCGACGAGGAGAGCGCTATCGGTCCTCTGCTCGACTCGATCCTCGTACAGACGCGCCCGCCCGACGAGATTATCATCTGTGACGCGGGCTCGACAGACCGGACCCGAGAGATCATCGGCCAATACCAGGCGCGAGGGCTTCAGGCTCGGCTTCTGGTCGAACCGGGCGCGAACCGCGCTCGGGGCCGAAACCTGGCGATTCGGGAGGCGAAGAGCGACGTCGTCGCCTCCATCGACGCGGGCTGCACCGCGGAACCCACCTGGCTGGCGCGACTGGCAGCCCCGTTCGAGTCCGAGAGTCCTCCCGACGTCGTTTCGGGCTACTACCGGCCGGAGGCCTCTTCGCTGAAAGGGTGGGCGATTGCGGGCGCGACGGTGCCCGGCGCGTCAGAGGTCGAGCCGCAGACTTTCCTGCCCTCCGGCCGCTCCGTCGCCTTCACCAGGGATGCCTGGCAGCGCGCGGGCGGGTATCCGGAGTTCGCGAGCTATGCCGAAGATACCGCCTTCGGCCGCCGGCTGCGCGCGGCCGGCTGTCGCTTACATTTCGCGCCGGATGCCCTCGTCTGTTGGCGGATGCAGCGCTCCTATGGCGCGGTCTTTCGCCAGTTCTTCCGCTACGCCCGCAGCGACGGCGAGCTGCGACACTGGTTCGGCCACTATACCAAGGCGTTCCTCGTCTTCTTCGCGCTGGCGGCTATCCTCACCGCGGCCTGTTTACTGGCGCTCACTCCTTTGAGGCTGGCGCCGATAGCCGCGCTCGTCATACTCGGAGTGCTGTACGATCTCCGGTATGGTAAGCGCGCCAGGCGCCGCGGCGTCGGCCTCGCGGCCGCGACCCTTGCTGGGGACATCGCTCTCACGACAGACCTTGCCCACGTCTTGGGCTACACCATAGGGTGGCTGCGCCGCCGCCCGCGGCCCGCGCCTCTGCCCCTCGACCGTCCGCTCTCCGTCGCCCAGGTCACCTATACCTACCAGCCGATCACCGGCGGGGCCGATGTCTACGCCTCTCAGCTTGCAGAGCTCATCACCGCCGCCGGGCACAAGCACCGCGTCTACCAGCGGGCCGCGCAGACCAGCGCGGAGGACGTCCGGTTCGTACCGAATCCATGGCGCGGCCTGCCGCTGGAATTCTGGACCCAGGCGCTCGCCCTATTTCGCCTGTGGCGGGAACTGCTCTCGCACGATGTGGTCATCTGCCATTACCCACACTACCTGCTCGCGCTGGACATAATGAGCCTGTTCAGGCGCAGGCCCCTGCGAATAGCCGTCTCCCACGGCGTCTTCTGGGACGATTCGCCGGGATCGCCTCGCAGCGCCATCAAGGCGTGGATTGCCCTACTCGCCTTCCGCCGCGCCCATCTCTACATCGCCAACGACACCAACTTCCTGCGCCAGATGGGCCTCCGCCTCGCGCCTCGCCAGGGCATGCACTCACAAGTCGCGCCCGGCGTCTGGTTCATCCCCAACGGTGTCGATCCGGGGGGGTTTCGTCCGACCGAGCCGACTCCGGAGCTCCGCGACCGAGAAGCGATCCTGGTCCCGCGCAACCTCTTCCGCAACCGCGGCATCCATCTCGCGATCGAGGCCTTCGCCGAGTTCCACGGAGCACACCGCGACACCACGCTGTTTGTCGTGGGCGGCGGGGGCCAGCCCCGGTACGTCTCTGCCCTCAGAGAGCTTGTGCGGAGGCTCGGCCTGGAGGGGACTGTCATCTTCCACGGGCCCGTTCCCCGTGAAAAGCTTCCGGCCATGTACTGCGGCGCCCGCATGACGCTGATCCCGTCCCTGTGCGGCGAAGGCACTTCACTTGCAGCGCTGGAGAGCATGGCCTGCGGAACTCCCACCATCTGCACCAATGTCGCCGGCCTCAAAGACCTCCCCGGACCGCATGTCCCCCCCACCGTCTTCGGCCTCGCCAAGATGATGCATCACATCTGCACAGAGCGCGAGAGGGTAGGGGAGGAGCAGCGAAGAGAGGTGCTTACGCACTACACTACGAGCAAGTGGGGCGGCACCTGGCGCCACGCGCTCGCCGACCTTGGTCTGGAACTCTGAACTGCAGGGGGGTACGTCCGATGACCGATGAGTCTGCACAGCCGCAAGGCGAATCCAAGCCCAAGAACTGGGCAGAAGGCGCTCGCGACCTGAATAGCAATCAGCTTCAAGCTCTGCTCAAGGAGTATGAGGAGAGCAGCAGGTTCGTGATGCACTGGGAGTCGATAGCCTGGCAGATGGTGGCGGCTATACCTGTTGCTGCCCTGGCCGGCCTTGCGTGGCTCATTTCCAGGCTACATGACCCCCATCCCCACCCCTGGATGACCTCGTTGGTGGGTTTCCTGGCGGCCCTCATCGTGATCTCGTTGCTGATCTTCTGGTACCGGGCGCAGGAACGTTGGCGAGATTTCATCAGGGTTCACAACTACCGCAGACGTGAAATCGAGGGAGGTCTCGGCATCTACGCAAACCGCTATGTCGACTGGGTGGACCATATGTGGAACTGCGAGGAATGCAAGCTCAGCGAGAGCGTCAAGAACGACCCGCGCTTCAAGGATCTGAAGAAGGAGTTCGCTAAGACGCCTAAAGAGCGGAGACGCGCTAGGGAGAACGACAAGTTTCATCCGGGAGCAGGCCACACTAGCCGAAGGTGGATCATCTGGATCACAGGAGCCGCCTGGATCATCGCGCTCCTAGGATTCTGCACTAAGGCCTGCTTGGATCCTTGATCTGCCGCAGTCGCTTCGTGGATGACCAGATTCTTCACGTTCTGCTCTATACTTCTCGGCTAGCCCTCAGGTGGGCGCGGATCACCGTTGGGCAGGGGCTTGCCCCTGCCATCCCAGGACCATGAAGCGCTACCGTCGTCTGCCCCGGATAGACCTGCCAAACGCCACCTACTTCGCGACCGTTAGCACGGTTGAGCGGAAACGATGGTTCTCCCGCCCGGCCTGCGCCGAAGCTCTCTGCCAACTCATCTGCGCCGAGCGCGGCCGCTCCCTCCTGCTGCACTCATTCGTCGTCATGCCCGAGCATTACCACATACTCGCAACCCTACTCGGTGACCATCGCCTACCGTCCGTTGTTGGCAGAATCAACAGTCTCTCTGCGCGGTGTGTCAACACTCTCACGTCCAGGCATGGCCGAATCTGGTCTCGGCGTTTCTACGATCATGTCGTCAGGAACTCCGACGACTTCGATGAATGCCTGAGCTACATACATGATAACCCAAGGGCATCTGGGTTTGTGGCCTCGGCTGCGGAGTACCCTTACTCAAGTGCCGCCTTCTACGAGGGCCTGTCATCGCCTTGGGGAGAGTTCGATCCTCCCTGACACACAGTGGCAGGGGCAAGCCCCTGCCCAACGGGAGACCGCTCCGTCGGTGTTTCGGGACTTCAGTCCCGAAACCGGAAGTCATCCGCGTCCATCCGCGTTCATCGGCGGAAGGCCGTTGCCGTTCCCCTACATCTTCAGAATCTTATCCAACGCCAGCGCCGTATTCGCGACCCGCGTCTCCGGCGCGTGCGCGTAATACGGGATCATCTCCCCGATAAGGTAGTCGTCATACCCGACTTCCCTCAGCGCTTTCATAACCTCCGGCCAGTTCACATCTCCTTCGAGCAGATCGACGAAACCGTCCAGGTTGCCCACGCTGCGCCGGAAGTCCTTGACGTGGACCTTCTTGATCCGCTTGCCCAGAATGCGGATCCACTGGTCGGGCATTCCGAGCAGCATGATGTTGCCTACATCGAAGAACCACCCCAGGTACTCGCTCCCAAACTTGTCGATGAAATCGCGCGCCTCCAGCGGGCTGAGGAACATCTTGTTCCACACGTTCTCGATCCCGATCGCCACCTTGTTCTTCTCCGCCACCGGCACCAGCTCTTTCATCGCCTCCTCGACGCGCTGGAGTGCAACGTCGTACTGCACCACTTCCATCGCCGGGTTGAAGAACACCTCCACCGCGCCCGGCACTACCAGGATGCCCGTCGCGCCGAGCTTGTTGGCGACCTCCAGGCACTTGACTACGGCCTGTTTGCCCTTCTCCCTGGCGGCCGCGTCGCTCGAGGTCAGCGGGAAGTCCCAGAGCGCCCCGGTGGTGACCGAGGCCGCCTGCAGACCGGCACTGTCCAGCGTCTTCCCCAGCTTCGCAATATCCGCGTCGCTGATGTCGAGGCTCAGCGGTCCCTCCCCGAAGAGACACACCTCGATCCCCTCGTACCCAAGCTCCTTCGCCTCTCTCACTGCCTCCGCGAAGTCCTTCTTCCCCTCCAATCCGCCCGGAAATGACCAGTAGTTGATCCCCTTTTTCATCGTCCGACCTCCTCGCATCATTGCTTGCGTTCCCTCTAGTTCGTAGGGCAGGAGCGTCTCTCCTGCCCGGACAGCCACCCGCGAAGGGTTCCCCCGCGCCTGGACGGAACAAGAAGAGCATGGATGAACGATCCCTCGCCGTGGGCGACCGAATAGCTCTCCACCTTCAGTCCCTCGCCGTCGGCGGGGAAGCGGTAGGCCGGCACGAAGGCATGGCCGTGTTCGCCATGTGGGGATGCCCCGGCGACGAGGCGGAGGTGGAGATCACGGAGGTCTCGCGCAGCTTCGCCCGCGGGGTCGTACGCTCCGTCATCGCACCATCCCCCGACCGCATCGAACCTCCCTGCCCCCACTTCGGCGACTGCGGCGGCTGTCAGCTCCAGCACATTGCACATGGCGCGCAGCTCCGGCACAAGGCCGCCATGATCCGCGACGCTCTCTCCCGCATCGGCGGCCTGCCAGAGGTGGCGGTCCCGGACCTGTGGGGCATGCAGCACCCGTGGCACTATCGGAGTCGCTCCGAGTACCACGCGCAGCCAGACTCCTCGGGCCAATTGGCGCTCGGCTTCACCCGTCATCGCAGCCACGAAATCGTCCCTCTCCAGGAGTGCCGCGTCCAGCATCAGCTCTCAGAGCGAATCCGGGTGGCCGTGCTGGAGGCGATGGCAAGGGTCGCCCAGGGCGCCGACGAGCGGGTCGCCCTCCTGGCAGTCGAGACTCTCGTGTCATTTGCCTCCGGCAGTGGCCTCGTTACCCTCGTGTGCGACGGGCGGCCGGGCTTCCTTCGGTCCGCCGCCGAGCTGCTGATGCAGAAGGTCCCCGGCCTATCCGGGGTGCTGGCCGCGCGGAGGCGGGGCCGCAGCTCCCTTCACCGCTCTCCCGCGGAGGTAATCCTGGGCGAGGGCCACGTCGTGGAGAAGCTCTCAGGGGCTGGCTATCGCGTGTCGCCCGATTCGTTCTTCCAGAGCAATCCCCAGCAGGCGGCGCGCCTCCTCGAACTCGTACAGCAATGGGCCGGCGTCACCGAGAACGACGTCGTTCTCGACATCTACAGCGGAGTCGGCACCTTCCTGCTGCCGCTGGCGCGCCGCGCGCATCATGTGGTCGGGGTCGAAGCAGGGGCGGCGGCGGTTTCCGATGCCAAGACGAACGTACGCCAGTGGGGGCTCGACAACGTCGCTCTCTACCAGAGGAAAGCAGAGCGGCTTCTTGCTCGCCTCGCCGCAAAGGGGGAGACGGCCGACGTCGTCGTGCTCAATCCCCCTCGCAAGGGCTGC
>Ga0114922_10000214_pt1 | contig 55177 bp, 50 predicted proteins | sample AartaG_FD_100975 | JGI IMG/M metagenome (GOLD analysis project Ga0114922, IMG submission 100975) | Deep subsurface microbial communities from Aarhus Bay to uncover new lineages of life (NeLLi) - Aarhus_00045 metaG | ecosystem: Environmental > Aquatic > Marine > Oceanic > Sediment | place...
AAGGCGATTTGCTCTAGCACGTGAAATGCTGAGTGCATTGATCACCAGCAAACACGGTCGTGCGTTAGGGCTACCTGATCTCCTTCTGCCAAACTTGCGTGAATCAGCAGAGTATTTCGCCCGCTATCTCCTTATTCCAGATATCTTGCTTGACGCGTACCGAGTAAACGGGGGTAAAAAACGAGGATTCGCAGACAGGTTCAAAATTCCGGCGCAGATTGCTTCCGTTCGCTGGGCCGATTGAGCCCCTCTCAATGGGGGGATAGGAGGGGGTAAGTGTTGGGAGCCGGATTAATACTGGCTCCCAACACCTGTTTTTAACCCATTTTCCATATTTGCCGATAATCACTTTCACTGTTATACACTCTGGCATCCAGCTTGCACGCTTGATGGACATACACGCGTAATGTTATGATCGGTCCCGTTGCTGAGGCTCAGTGGAATGTCTGACGACCCAAAACAGTCACTAGAGAAAAACGGTGGACACCCCCCGGTGAGGATCTGGATTTTTCGGATTTTCTTGGTGGTCGTAGTCGCAGGTATTGGTTTTCTGGGATGGTATAGCTTGCAGTTTCGCCAGCCCGAACCGTCTGCTCCATTGGAGCCTACACTCTACGCACTGGCCACGTCGCTGGCATCCACGCCAACAAGGAGCACGATATCTGACCAGGTATCTCCATCAACTACCTCAACCGCAACCTCAACGTCAATCGCCTCACAGGGCACGGTATTTTTCACGGCTCGAACGAAGGCACGCAGCCATATTTGGGCATACGTGATCGGAGATGCTGAACCAGTCCAGATTACATTTGGAGAATGGGACGATCGCAACCCGGCGTTCAATGCTGATGAGGGTCTGCTTGCTTTCACTTCAAACCGCGGACACTACTGGGATCTCTATCTGCTGGATCTTAACTCAGGGAATTTACGACAGTTAACGGAAACCCCGGGTTTCGAAGGCAACCCAACCTGGTCACCGGATGGCCGTTGGATCGCCTACGAGGCCAATTACGATGGTGATTTTGACATCTATATTCTACCGGTTATGGATGATGAAGATGTGATCCAGCTAACAAATCATCCTGCGAACGACAATTCTCCTGACTGGGATCCAGGCGGCCGACGGATCGCTTTCATCTCTGATCGTGATGGCTCGCCGGATGTATTCATAGCGAAATTGGATCAGCCAGATGAGCGCTTTATTAATTTATCGCAAACCATCGAGCTGGTTGAGAGTGATCCTGCTTTTAGTCCGGCTGGTGACCAATTAGCCTACTCGATCAACAGAAGGGGTTTTGAGGAGATCTTGATCAAGGCAATTGAAGGCGAACTTCCATCTTCACCCAACGGTCAAGGACACGGTGCGCGCTGGTCACCGGATGGAAAGGCGCTGATTGCTATTCTTGAGGATCCCTATGAACGACGGCTGGTCGCCTATTCCCATGATGGAGGGCACCCGCCGGGACTCCCGATTCGTGTTGATATTGAGGATCTTTTCTGGGCGGTGGAGAAACTACCTGCTGCGGCGTATCAATTTGGAGAAGATGAAGCGGAGAGATCCCCTCTATACGTTATTGAAAAGACTTCTTCGGACACAACTTTCGACCGTCTATCGCTCGCGCTGCTTCCAGGGGTGACAGCACCGAATGCCCGTCTCTCTGATGGGGTCGATGAAGCCTTCAATGCCCTTCGTGCGCGGGTTGCAGTCGATCTTGGGTGGGATTTCCTATCCACGCTTGAACATGCTTTCGTGGGAATAAACGACCCTCTTCCACCTGGTTTGTCTTATGATGATTGGCTCTTCACCGGACGGGCGTTCGCTTTCAGTCAGGCCGCGGTTCAAGCCGGATGGATCGAGATGGTGCGGGAGGATTTTGGAGCTCAGACGTACTGGAGAGTCTTTGTTCGCACAGCAGAGCAGGGTGGCTCTCAAGGTGAGCCGCTGCGAATGTCCAGTTGGGATTTTCAGGTCCGTTATGAAGGGGAGCCTCAATTCTATGACCAAGGTGGGAGAATAAAAGAGAACATTCCTCCGGGATACTACGTTGATATCACACAGTTGGCAGCGGATTATGGCTTCGAGCGCGTTCCAGCGCTACCGAATTGGCGAACCTACTATCATGGAGCGAGGTTCAACGAATTTGTGTATCGTGATCAACGAAATTGGATGGAAGCGATGCTCGAGCTTTATCCCGAAACCGCCATCATCACACCAACCCCTTTCCAGACACCGACTCCGACGCCTACGCGGACACCGCGACCCACGCCAACTTCCTGGTGGTGGCGCTGGCGGACACCTACCCCCATCCCCACAAGTACGCCTTTCCCTACACCCACAACCGAGTAATCATCTCCACACATCCATATTGGCCGATGGTTTCATGGATAACGTCGATCTGATGTAGGGACTCTTTTGCCGCACAATCTCGCCGATTTCTGCTAATTATGGTTTAAAACAGCGTTTATGTTAAGTCAGCTTGACATCGATTTGCCCCCTATGCTATCCTTCCAGATTGCAGTCACGCAGGAGGGAGCATGATTCGAGAGCGGGTAGCCGAGGATGTATATGTGTTCACCAGCCAGCTGTATGCGCAGGTGAATGCAGGGGCCATTGTTGGTCAAGATTGGTCCATCCTCATCGATACGCTCGCTTATCCCGAAGAGACCAGAGAAATTCGAGACTTTCTTGAAGGGCGATTGGCCAAGCCGGTCCGCTACATCATCAACACTCACTATCACTCTGATCACACCTTGGGCAATTGCTGGTTTCCCAACGCTACGATCCTCAGTCATTCAATCTGCCGTACTCTTCTTGACACAAAAGGTAGGCAGACCTTGGCAGCAGCAAAGCGGACCAATCGAGAATTACGGAATCTGAAAGTTGTCCTCCCGGACGTGGTTTTCGAAAAAGGAGCTTTGAGTCTTCAAATTGGGAAGCGATCTATCCGGTTGATTCACCTCCCAGGTCACACCCCAGATGGTATTGGTGTGCTTCTTGTGGAGGATCGGGTTCTTTTTTCAGGTGACATTCTGATGCCGTTGCCATATATCGTAGATGGTGATTTTGGCGTAATGATCGATAGCATGAAACGTCTCCCAAAGATGAAGCTTGAAAACATTGTCCAAGGACATGGGGAAACCTTCCTGCGTGGCGAAGTCACTTCTAAAGTACAAGACAATCTCGCCTATTTGAGTCGGATACGGAGTCATGTCAGGGAGGCAAGCCGGCGGAAAGATTATGATGCTTACCTTTCTCAGATTGATATCGAATCTTGCGGGAAGAGCCGAATTATACTCGGCGGCTTGGCTGCGCAGCTTCATCGACGCAATCTGTACGCGCTTTTTGAGCATTGGTATCCGGACCGAGTAAACCGATAAAACTCCTCTTCCAAGCGACGAACCTACAAAAACCTCATAATGAGGCGATAAATTTATGCGTTTTTCTGAGGCAGTCGCGGAAATGCTGCACCAGCCTACGGGTCCTACTGACTATTTAAAAGGGGAAGCGTAAGCCTGATGCGCCAGTGAGATTGGAATTCGGGATGGGAACGAATAAATAATCCACATGCCAAGTGCTCCTATGCCGAGTTGAAGCGGATCTCGAAGAAAATTGCCATCGCCGTCCCATTTCTACAGATATCCGATTGAGATCCACGGTGAAAACCGGCTTGATCTCAATCATGGTTCGGGTGACTTTAAAGCGAAGAACATCAGCAAGCGTAGATACCGTTAGCAGGCTCAAGCATCCTGGATAGCTATAGTCATGTCGATCTGGTCCATCAGAATCGAATTAAGAGCTTGAAATTGCGAGGTTATTGACCCGTGTTTGCGTGTATGGCATAATGCGTAAGTAAATTCAATAGAAGAAAAAGCTTTGATGGAGACGAGTACGCCTGAGTCTTCCTGTCAGCGAGCCCGGGGGTGGTGAGAGCCGGGTCAGGATAACGGTCGGAAAATCCCTCCGGAGCTGCAACCCGAACGCAATACATCGTAAGTAAGGAAGCCGGGATCGCTTACCGTTACCATGGGCGCAGGTATAAACCAATGAGATTATTGGCCGTACTTGACTGAGAGCCTGTTGTTGGCGGGAATCAGGGTGGTACCACGGGAGTAATAAGCTCTCGTCCCTGTTTGGGACGGGAGCTTTTCTTATTTTCGGGGTTGAACGGGATTTTTTTAAGTGTTACTTTCTCCCCTTGGAAAGAAGGGAATGAACGATGACGGAGTTGCTGTTCCACGAAGACTCGTTTTTAAAAGCCTTCACTGCAAAAGTGACGGATGTCTCGGAGCATGGTATTTCGCTGGACAGAACAGCTTTTTACCCCAGTGGTGGGGGACAGCCTTGCGATTTTGGCGTTATTCAATCGGGGAATCAAACCTGGTCCGTTAAACGAGTTCGCAAGGTAGGTGGCGAGATCTGGCATGAAATTGACGGAGACCCACCCGCAGTCGGCGCGGAGGTGGAGGGCGAACTGGATTGGGAGCGACGCTATCAGCTTATGCGTGTCCACACCGCAATGCACATCCTTTGCGGGGTGATATGGCGCGATTATGGTGCAAGCGTAACCGGCGGAAATATGGAACCGTTACGTGGGCGCATGGATTTTGAGTTTGAGTCCATGCATAAGGAGCTCGTTACTGAGATCGAAGAGAAAATCAATGTGGAGGTCAACGCGGCTCGATCCATTAAGACTGCAATCTTGCCGCGCGCTGAAGCTTTCCAGATTCCTGACCTGATTCGAACGAAAATCAATCTCCTGCCGCCCGCGATTCAAGAAGTTCGAGTAGTGGAAATCGAAGGGCTTGATCTCCAAGCCGATGGCGGGACCCATGTCGCCAATACTGAGGAAGTAGGTCAGATCCGTATTGTGGACTATAAGAGCAAAGGTGCGATTAATAAGCGTTTGGTCATCGAACTTGAACCGTGAGGTGTTAGATGTTTAAATCCGTAGACAACCAGGTGGATTACATCGCGCTCGAAAAAGAGGTGTTAGAGTTCTGGGATGAAATTCAAGCATTCAAGAAGCTCATTGCACTTAGAGCAAAGGGTCCACGCTGGTCCTTCATTGATGGTCCTATCACGGCTAATAATCCCATGGGGGTCCATCATGGCTGGGGGCGGACATACAAGGATCTCTTCCACCGCTTTAAAGCCATGCAGGGGTTTCGAACGCGATACCAGAACGGTTTCGATTGCCAGGGTTTATGGGTTGAAGTCAACGTTGAGCGGGAGATGGGTTTCAACAGCAAGCGTGAAATTGAAGAGTTCGGTCTCGATCGCTTTGTTAATTTGTGCAAGCAGCAAGTCCTGAAATACTCCGCGGTACAGACAGAACAAAGCATCCGGCTGGGGTTCTGGATGGATTGGAACGATCCCGACATCTTGCGCACCCTGCAAGACAAGATGGCGGAGGATCCATCGGAGCAAATCACAGTGGAAGGACCGCACGGACCGGTAACAGGCAGCGTTGAATCCCTCGTTGGCCGCTTGGGCATGCCGGAACTAGGTGGGTCATACTTCACTTTTTCAGATGATAACAACTACACCATTTGGGCAGTACTCAAGTCCTGCCACGAACGGGGTTGGATTTTCAAAGGTCGTGATGTGATGCCGTGGTGCGTGCGTTGTGGTACGGGTTTGAGCCAGCATGAGATTGTGACCGAGGGCTACAAGGAAATTGCCCACCCGAGTATCACTTTGCTCTTTCCACTCCGCGATCGAGAACGTGAGAACTTACTTGTTTGGACGACAACGCCATGGACGCTCACGAGTAACGTCGCTGCCGCCGTCGGTCCCGATTTGGATTATGTCAAGGTTCGGCAGGGGGATGATGTTTACTATCTGAGTAAAGGGACACTGCATATATTGAAGGGCTCTTACGAAGTTGAAGCGGAGCTTAAAGGCCAAGAAATGGAAGGTTGGACGTATGAGGGTCCGTTTGATGAGCTACCTGTTCAAAAAGAACAAGGAAGTCCTGAAGCGCACCGAGTGATCCTTTGGGATGAAGTGGGTGAAGACGAGGGGACGGGTATCGTTCACATCGCCCCTGGTTGTGGTGCTGAGGACTTCCAATTGAGCAAGGAACATGGTCTGCCGGTTATTGCGCCGTTAAACGGCGACGGTCTATTCCTCGATGGATATGATTGGCTGTCGGGGATGAATGTCCAGAAAGTCGCTCAGCCAATATTCGATAACCTGACTGAAAAAGGCTTGACCTACAAAATCGAGGATTATACACACCGATACCCGGTATGTTGGCGTTGCGGAGAAGAGCTTGTATTCCATCTCGTGGATGAATGGTTCATCGAGATGGGCAAACAACTCGATAAACCTTATGAGCAGGTCACGGAAGAGGAAAAGTTAGAATACCTGCGCTATCAGATTATGGAAGTCGTGAAGGAAGAAACTACCTGGCATCCATCTTTCGGGCTGGAGCGTGAGCTCGACTGGCTGCGGAATATGCATAACTGGATGATCTCGAAGAAGCGTTATTACGGGCTGGCACTGCCAATCTGGGAGTGCGAATCCTGCAGGCATTTCGAGGTGATCGGAAGTCGTGAGGAACTCGAGGCGAGAGCGGTTGAGGGCTGGGATGTTTTCGAGGGTCATACGCCGCATCGACCTTACATTGATGCAGTGAAGATTAAATGCAGTGAATGCGGCGCGGTTATCGAGCGCATTCCGGATGTGGGGAACCCCTGGTTGGATGCCGGGGTCGTTGCGATGAGTACGCTCCGCTACAACACCGATAAGGAGTATTGGTCGAATTGGTATCCTGCCGATCTAATCAGCGAATCGTTCCCAGGACAGTTCCGAAACTGGTTTTATAGCCTGCTGGCTTTAAGCACTATTCTCGAGCGGAAATCACCTTTTAAACATGTGTTTACTTATGCGACTCTGCTCGCCGAAGATGGGCAAGCGATGCACAAGTCCTGGGGCAATATGATCGAGTTTAACCAAGCTGCCGACGCAATGGGTGTAGATGTCATGCGCTGGGTCTATTGCAATCACAAGCCTGAGAAGGACCTGCTTTTTGGATATGAGACCGCGACCGAAGCCCGGCGACAGTTCCTGATACCGCTATGGAATGTGTATGCCTTCTTCGTCAACTATGCCAAACTCGATGGATGGACACCAGCCGATGGCGGTGAGGTCCAGTTCAGTGTTATGGATCGTTGGATCCTTTCACGTTCGCTTCAGACAATCGATCAGGTCACACAGGCCCTTGAGATCTTCGAGCCCGACCGCGCGACAAAAGTGATCGGGAATTTCCTGGATGACTTGAGCAACTGGTATCTCCGTCGAAGTAGGCGTCGGTTCTGGGCGAAAACCGGCGTGGATGAAGCTTCGGATGCGGATAAACGTGCAGCCTATTCTGCGCTCTATCAGGCGTTGCTGACCTTGATCCACGTTCTAGCTCCCTTTACTCCTTTTGTTGTTGAAACGATGTACCAAAACCTCGTCCGGAACGTTGATGATGAATCGCTCGAGAGTATCCACCATCGCGCATGGCCGGAGGTGGATCCAGCAAAAGTCGAAGAGGATTTATTGAAGGAGATGAAATTCGTCCAGATGCTCGTCTCCATGGGCCATGCAGCTCGGAATAAAGCCAACAGGAAACTGCGTCAACCCTTATCCGAAGTTGCTTTCGCGGTTGTAGATTCAGAGGAGCGTGCGATTGTTGATCGTTACGATGCACTCATCCGAGATGAACTAAATGTCAAAAAAGTACGCTTGCTCGACGCCGCTGCAGAAGCCGTGGAGTATCAGCTCAAGGCGCTGCCAAAGCAGTTAGGGCAGAAATATGGCTCACTCTTCCCCGCGATCCGAGACGCGGTTGGGAAGCTTAATCCACCTAAAAGTGCATCGGTTCTGCTAGCAGGGGAGTTGCTCGAGGTGAAAATCGAAAGTCAAGTCATCCAGTTGTCGGCGGACGAGGTGGAAATTCGCATCGAAGCTCATGAGGGTTTTTCCGCAGTTGCGGAGGGACCTTACGTAGCAGCGTTGGTTACGGAGCTGACAGAGGAGTTGATCCTTGAAGGTTTGGCGCGAGAGTTCGTACGCCGTGTCCAGGACTTGCGCCGGCAAGCGGATCTTCAGGTGGATGACAGCATCGATGTGCAATATGCGGCGAGTGAAAAGCTCGTTAAAGCCATCGATGTGCACCGCGGTTATATTCAAGGAGAAGTCATTGCTGAGCGTATGCAACCGAGTGAAAAACCCCAGGGTGTGATCACGACTGAGCATCAATTCGACGGAGAATCGCTGCTGGTCGCACTACGAAAAGTCGAAGGTTAGTAGTTATCAGGAGAGAATCTCTCGCCAATGCATGGGCGCATGCGGGTTTCCCAGGATACCCTTCGGGAAACCCGCTTCTTGAATCCCAATTGACAGGGCATTACGGTACAATCAGGTCCATCTAGTGAAGGAGGTCACAACTTGAAGTGAAACGATCCTTGTTGCGTGATTATGGATTCCTGATCGGTATCGCTGGCATTATCGTTGCCTTGGATCAGTGGACTAAATACCTCGTAAGAACAAATCTGGCGGTCGGTGAATCTTGGGTTCCATTTGACTGGCTTCGACCGTATGCACGCATTGTCCATTGGAATAATACTGGAGCAGCTTTTGGGATCTTCCCCTCCGGCGGTTCGATTTTCACTGTAATTGCAGTTCTTGTAATTGGTGCCATCCTCTATTACTTCCCCCAAATCCCTCGTGAGCAAGTGGCATCCCGCATCGCATTGGGGCTCCAGTTGGGAGGGGCGACAGGCAACCTGCTCAGCCGGCTGTATCATGGTACGGTAACAGATTTCGTTTCTTTGGGCAGTTTTGCGGTTTTCAATGTGGCTGACTCCTGTATATCCATTGGTGCAGCGCTCCTTGTGGGGGCAATGTGGATTGAGGAACGACGAAATAAGAAACGAGTTGAGGCTGACCCCGTCGAAGAGAATGGGAGTCAGAATCTCGAAGGTCATTTGGGATAAAGCCATTGGTGGCACAGACTGTTCGCTTCTTCGCACCGAAGCCGGGTGGTAGGCTGGATGTCTTAATCGTGGAATACCTGGCGGATTACTCCCGCTCTCAAGTGCAAAAACTCATTCGCAACGGCTCGGTTAGCGTTGATGGCAAAGTTGTTAAGAAAACAGGCTATCGCCTTGATGGCGGCGAGGACCTTCAAGTCTCCATCCCTGAACCAATCCGCACGGATTTGCAGCCAGAAGCAGTCCCGATAGATATTATTTATGAAAATCAGGATCTCCTGGTTATCAACAAGGGACCAGGTGTTGTCGTCCATCCTTCCGTGGGCCACCAAACTGGAACGCTGGTTCAAGCAGTCCTGGCGCATGCACCCGATATTCGCGGCATCGGTGAGGAAGGACGTCCTGGTGTGGTCCATCGACTTGATAAGGACACATCTGGTCTCATCCTCTTCGCCAAGCACGATGAAGCGCATCAGTGGCTCCAGCAGCAATTTCAGGATCGGCGAGTGAAGAAAGTCTATTTTGCAGTCACGGATTCCAAACCACCAACCCCGTCGGGAAAGATAGATGCGCCCATCGGCCGCGACGCCAAGCACCGTCAGAAAATGGCAGTTGTGTCAAAAAGCCGGGGACGGGAGGCGGTGACAACGTATCACACACATGAACAGTTCCTTGAGCATTCATTCCTGGAAGTTCGTCCTGAAACTGGCCGTACCCACCAAATCCGCGTTCACTTATCGTTTATTGACTGTCCGATCGTGGGGGACCGGGTTTACGGCCGGCGCAAACCTACCCTGCCTGTTGAAAGGCAGATGCTGCACGCAGGTCAACTGACTATTCGTCTTCTTGGAAATGAACAGACGACAACATTTAATTCACCGCTTCCAGAGGATTTCGAATCGACACTTAATATCTTGCGCCATGGGTAATACCATCCGCAGGTTCAGTCTGGTGTGGAGAAGCAAGATGGGTAACGGATTGGATCGTACGCATAAACCTTAAGGAAGAACCAAAAGGATGACGGCAATGGAATGGATCGATTTGCGCTCAGATACAGTAACAGAACCAACCCCTGAAATGCGGGAGGCAATGGCGAACGCCGATGTGGGGGATGATGTTTATGGCGAGGATCCTACGGTAAATCATTTACAGGAAATTTCTGCGAAGATGTTGGGCAAGGAAGCAGCGCTCTTCGTGCCATCGGGCACAATGGGGAACCTGGCTGCCATTCTGGCCCACTGCGCCCGCGGCGACGAAATCATCATCGGGGATCGTTCGCATACTTATCTCTTTGAGGCAGGAGGCGTATCGGCGTTAGGGGGCATTCATACCTTTGTTGTTACGAACAGAGATGATGGAACGGTTCCACACGATGAAATCGAATCAGCCATTCGTGCGGATAACGATCATTTTCCAATAACTCGGCTCATCTGCCTTGAAAATACCCACAATCGCTGTGGGGGGTCGGTGTTGAGCGTAGGTTACACAAAGGAAGTGGGGCGCGTTGCCAGAGAACATGGGCTGTGCATGCATATCGATGGAGCGCGGATATTTAACGCCGCGATTGCCCTGGACGTATCCCCTGCAGAGCTGGTCGCATCCGCCGATTCGGTGACATTCTGTCTCTCAAAGGGATTATGCGCGCCAGTGGGTTCGGTCATCTGTGGCGATGAAGCTTTCATTCAAAAAGCTCACCGTGTGCGGAAAATGTTGGGCGGCGGGATGCGGCAAGCGGGTGTGCTCGCAGCAGCAGGCGTTGTAGCCCTTGAAAGCATGGTGGACCGGCTAAGAGAGGATCACCTCAGGGCGTCCCGGCTTGCCGAAACGCTTACTGGGCTGCGCGGATTATCCTTGGATCATAAGATACCGGCGACAAATATGATCTTCCTGCGGCTCACTGCTGAGGCGCCGATTACAGGGGAGGAGTTAGTGCATCGATTTGCTAACAAGGGAATAAGAATCAGCGTTCCACGCAATGGTCAGATGCGGTTGGTTATCCATTATTGGGTTGACGATGACGCGTTAGCTCAGATCAATGATGCTTTCAAGGGAATTTTCCTCCATGCATAGAAAGCTGGTTCCCTATTTGGAAGCTCTCACCGTAGCCCTGATCTGGGCAGCCTCATCGCCAATTATCAAGATACTCCTCGAAGATCTCTCGCCATTTGAAATAGCCATCCTAAGGTATGTTAGTGCTTTTCTCCTCTTCGTTCCATTGTTGTTTTTCTTTTCTCGAGGGAATTTGCGAGTTCTAAATACCCAAGATTGGCTCCGCCTGAGTATTATGGGAATCGTTGGTTTTGCCATCGGGAGCCTCTCGATGTTCAAGGGATTGGAGAAATTAGACGCGACTACATCTGCTTTCTTGCTCAATGGTATTCCCATTCTAACGTTTCTTCTAGGAGCGACCTTTCTTAAAGAAAGACCTACCTCGTGGCAATGGTTGGGGCTTGTCGTTGCCCTCGCAGGAGGGTTCGTGTTTTTTGGAATACGTGTTGGTCTCGATGATGTCTACTCGATTGTGCTAACGCTCTTCGGCGTTATCGCGTATACGATCGATGGCTTGATAGGCCGTTCTATTGCACGGGAAAAGAAAGTCGATACTCTGACCCTTGCCGCCTTGCCGATGGGTATCGGCGGTTTTGCCCTTCTATCAATTTCACCAGTGCAAGCATTACCACCAAGGTCCACATGGGGAATCATGCTCTGGCTAATTGTACCGAGCTCCATGCTTGCGTTTATAATCTGGAATCACGCCCGCCGAAAACTGAAAGCCTTTGAGATGAGCATTACCCTAAACTTGATACCTATAGGGACCGCACTCATCTCACCCTGGTTGATCGGTGAGACGATGCCTGGGCGAGCGTGGATTGGCATGCTGGTTACACTGGTTGGAGTATTGCTTGTTGGCTTTACAGAGAAACCTACTTCTGAATGGGTGGCTACTGGAAAATCCTTATGAATGAACCCTCTTCCAACTTATGGAGTGAGAAAAAGGCTGAGGTTTTTTCCGGATGGAAGATTAGGATCTGTAAACGAGGTGCTTGAGGTGGAGCAACGTCCAGCCTTCTTGAAGGCATTTACCGAATTCGACGCCAAAAAGACCTTCCGCATGATTACGCTCAATCGATCTGGGGAACGAGTGGCCTGGCTCTTGGTGTTTGCCTTAGGGATTCTAGACGCTGTGCAATTATCACGTTTAGGTTCCATCTCTTTGACTGCCCTCATCTTTACCATCCTCTTTCTGCTTGCCGCATTGGCAAGTTCCTTCTCCAATTGGCTTGAACGGAATACGATAATTACCGTATCGGATAGTGGTCTTGTTCATCAAACGCCTATACGTAGGGTGGATATGACTTGGCGGGAGATCGACTCTCTTAGGTTGACAAGGAGAGGAGCCGGTTGGTATGTGATGGTCGTTGGTGATCGAAAGGTCTTCACTTTTCAAACTCCAACAACCATGAAAGGACCCATTGGACGAGAGGTGAGAACGGGAATCGAAAGCGGGGAGCAACTGGCAGCGATGATCACCAGGCAGGCGGATCTCGTTAAGCTTGAACTGGAAAGCGATGTTTGGGTTTGCCGGCGGGAATGATCGGAAAAGTCTGAGTGAACGCTAACTCCGGCATATGTTATGATTGCATAATCATGCGCAAAAACGGATTTAAGCGACGATGCAGCTATATCTATCATAGGGGCGTAGACCGCCCCCATTGCACGTTCGGCTGTATGTTCCCAGGCTAAGATCCTCAATTCTGAGGAGCACAAGCTAGCAAACCAAGCGTGGGTACATGCGACCCGCGCTTGATCTATTTTATGCCAGGATACTTATTGATACTTAGGAGCTGAAGGGATGTCTCAAAGGAAATCGATTGAAGATCAAATCGCCATCTTGATGCAAGGTGTCGAGATGGGGGATGAGAAGTTAAAAGAGGCGATGCAAGCCGAACTCAAAGAAAAGCTGATCCAATCCGCAGAGACAAAGAAGCCAATTCGAGTCTATTGCGGATACGACCCAACGTCACCGGATCTTCACCTCGGTCATACCGTGACAATGAGAAAGCTCAAGCAATTTCAAGACCTCGGTCATCAGGCGATTTTCGTCATCGGAACTTTTACAGCATTAGTCGGTGATCCTTCGGACAAAGATGGTGCACGCCCGCGGTTGAGCCATGATCAGGTCATGGAAAATGCTAAGACCTATACGGATCAGGCTTTTAAAATCCTTGATCGTGAGAAAACAGAGGTCCGATACAACCATGAATGGCTTTCAGAGCTTTCCTTGGAGCAGATCATTGAAATGGCGAGCCTTTTCACGGTCCAGCAATTCTTGGTACGCGACAATTTCTCTAAACGTTTTGAAAAGGGCGACCCGATCTGGCTGCACGAGTTCTTCTACGGCGTTCTTCAGGGGTATGACGCAACACACTTGAAGGCAGATGTTCAACTCGGTGGAACCGAGCAGCTCTTCAATTTACTGGCAGGCCGAAAACTGCAGGAGGCCATGGGCTTGCGCCCTCAAGTTGCATTAACCACACCCGTACTTGTAGGAACAGATGGGTATATGCGGATGGCGAAGAGCACGGGAAACTACATCGGGATCGATGAAACTCCCGAGGAGATGTATGGAAAGGTGATGTCCCTTCCAGATTCGGCGATGATGAATTATTTCCGTTTGGTGACGCGCTTGGATCCGAATGAAATCAAAGAGATCGAGGAGGGATTAGATGAGAGCAGGCTGCATCCACGCGATGTGAAAATGCGCCTGGCACGCGAGATCGTCGCCATCTACCAGGGTGATGAAGCAGTAGAACCTGCTGAAGCAGCTTTCCGCCGAATTTTCCAAGAGCATGAGGTCCCCGAGGAGATGGCAGAGTACAGCATCAGCTCTGTAAGAAACATTGTTGATGTGATGGTGGATTCTGGGTTGGTTAGCAGCAAAAGCGAAGCCAGACGATTGATCAAGCAGAATGGCGTCCGATTGGATGGAGTAGTCCTCGATGATTCGGACATGGATCTCGATGTAAAACAACCCGCAATTCTGAAGGTCGGGAAACGTCGCTTCCTGAGGCTCTTGCCAGATTAACCCGAGTGGATTTACAAAAGGGACTGTCCAGATGTCATTTATGGGCAGCCCCTTTTGTTTCTAACGAAGATAATTGGCCTTGATTTACCCCTTGATCACCACGACGGGTCGAAGGCGAGCGACCTTGGCGGCGATACCAGCACGAACGACCACATCCACCACAGCATCCACGTCCTTATAGGCTTTTGGCGCTTCTTCAGCAAGGCCGGGCATGGAGCCCGCCCGAATGATAATGCCCTGCGCCTCAAGTCTTTGTCGAAGGTCTTGACCCCAAATTTCCCGCTTCGCCTGTCTACGGCTCATCACTCGTCCAGCGCCATGGCATGACGACCCGAAGGATTTCTTCATGCTCTCCTCTGTTCCGAGAAGAACCCAGGAAGCAGTCCCCATACTGCCAGGAACCAGGACAGGCTGACCGAATGGTCGGTAAACCTCTGGCAGCCCCTCGAATCCGGGACCGAAAGCGCGAGTTGCCCCTTTGCGGTGCACACAAACACGCACTTTTTCCCCATCCACAATATGGGTCTCGGTTTTACCCATATTGTGGGCAATGTCGTAAACCTGGTGAAGGTCCCAATTTGATACTCTACCCGCGAGCACTTGCTCAAATGATCGGCGGACATGATGCGTCAGTACTTGTCGATTGCAAAAGGCGTAATTTGCTGCGCATGCCATGGCTGCTTTGTACCGTTTGCCCTCTGGAGAATCCAGGGGCGCGCAGACCAGCTCACGGTCGGGAAGTTTGATCCCATAGCGTTTCACCGCACTTTGAAATTCGCGGACGTAATCGGAACAAATCTGGTGGCCAAAACCGCGCGAGCCGCAGTGGATCTGGACGGTGAGCAATCCTTCAGCCAATCCCATGGCGTCCGCGGCTGCTTCGTGGAAGATCTCTTCAACGACGTCAATCTCGATGAAGTGATTGCCCGCGCCCAGAGTCCCGAGCTGGCTCTTACCGCGCTGCTTGGCGCGGGATCCAATAACGGAAGGATCGGCGCCGCGAATCTGACCTTGCTCTTCGGTCCGCTCGAGATCATCCTTTCGGGCGTAATTGTTTTTCAACGCCCAGGCACTACCCTGCCGGCAGACGTGATCCAGTTCTTTAATGGAGAGGCGCACACTTCCACCGACACCGACTCCGCTTGGGCAATTTGCATCGAGTGCGGAAGCAAGGTCAGGGAGTTCCTCTTGTATTTCCTCAACCGAAATTCCGCTTGCGAGCAGCCTCACACCACAATTGATGTCGTAGCCGATCGCGCCGGGGGAGATGATGCCATCCGGATACCGGCTTGCCGCCACGCCGCCGATCGGAAAACCGTATCCCTGGTGAACGTCCGGCATAACAACGACTGGACTCACAAGCCCCGGGAGAGTAGCGGCGTTAACCGCTTGATCGAAGGATTTATCGCCAAGTGCCGCATCGATCAAAGTTTCATCCGCGAATATCCGTACTGGAACGCGCATATCATCTCGATAAGAAGTGGGAATCTCCCAGGTTACTTCCGTGATTTTCATCAGATCTTTCTTCTCTACCATTCTCGTCACCTCCTCATTCTAAACATCAAAGACGATAATCGTCTCAAAACCGGTATCTCCTGTCCGAATATTAAGTTCGTTAAAAGTGACGGCTTTTATTTCTTTCTTAATCGATGCAATTTTCTTCAACTCGATCGTTGCTTTTAAGTGAGATTCTTTCAACGCTTCAATCTGGAAATCAACAACGACAACATCTTCAACCTCGATTGGGTAGAGCAGCTCTTCCAGCCAAGAAACCAGCAACGTTTCGGTGTCAATCGCCGTCAGTTCGATTAATCGGCTTTCTGAAATTCCAGGGACAGGTTCAATGTCGAGCAAAGAAAGCATACCAAGAGCGGCATTGCGGAACAAATCGGTGAGATTTTGGCCGCGAACACGCAGTGCCCAATCGGCAGTATGCTCGATCTCTTCGTATGCAGATTGCATCACACCTCCAGTATATAGTACGAATTGCCCTTTCAACGACGAACGGTGGCTAGGTATAATCATAAGAATGGAAGATCGATTAGTTCAGATTGAAAGAGCAATAAAGACAGCTCTTAAAACATCCCTGGGGCATCTCGATCTCCGAGATCTGCCTCTAGAAGAGTTTGCCCACCAATTTGCCGAAGAAGCGATTGGGGCCGCGCGCGTTGATTCTGATGGGCGCCAATTTGCCCCTGATCAGTTCACATTGAGCGTCCACCCGGTAGGTTTAAGACAAATCGGTCAGTTGCCGGACGACCTTCAAATGGAGATAGCCCAGGATTTAAGGCAAGCTCTTCAAGACGCTGGTTTTCTTTTTGGAAGAGAGGTTCATTTCACGCTTGCCACTGATCCGACCCTTCCTCATGATGGGGTACGCATCATTGGCTGGCACAGCAGCAATCCGCTGGATGTTCAAGGTGAGATCACGCCGATCGAGGAGTACGATACCGAGAGACCCCCGGCGGGTGCTTTTCTCGTTGTCGAAGGTAAACGGCATTTCCAGCTCTCAACCCCGTTGGTCAAAATTGGCCGTCGTTTAGACAACGATCTGGTTATCGATGATCCTAGAGTCTCACGACAACATTTGAGGCTGCTTGCCAAGCGAGGTAAATATATACTCCATGACCTCAATTCTACAGCCGGGACCTATGTGAACGGGATTAAGGTTCAGGAGCATTTGCTCCAACCGGGGGATTTGATTAATGTGGCGACTGTTGAATTGATCTATGGAGAAGATACAAGTGGTCCACCAGATGTGACCCCTCCGTATAAGCCGATGCCTGCACCAGAACCCGTTGCTGATCGCGTGACCCCCATGAATCTTAAGATCACAAGACAATTGAAAGATATTATTTCCGATCCCCCTGCTGAGAACGAATAAATCGCGGCTATTATTTATGCTATGATTGCACGCAGAATGACTACTTTTCCGGTTAAGGGACTCAGCAAACGTGGCTAATCCAATCGACCATATTGAGTCACAAATTGAGAGATTCGTCGAGGGAGCGTTGAGCAAATTACTCGGGGTTCAGTTTTCGCCTGCGCTGGTCGCTGCCCAACTCTCGCGCGCGATGGATGAGGGCATCCGCAGGACGGAAGATGGTAAACCCTTCGTCCCTGATCAATACGCGCTCACGTTGAACCCTGATGATGCGAAGGCGATCCTGGATCAAGCGCCACATCTAAAGGACAGCTTCTCTCAAGGGTTACTGCAAGTTGCACAGGATTGTGATTACCTGGTCTTTCGCGAACCGATTGTGACGATCGCAGTTGATCCAACATTGAGGCCAAAAGAGATGAGGGTTGTTGCCTGGCACAGCACTAGCCCGCTTGAGTTCACGCAGGCAATGCAAAGTGAACCTAAGACCAATCCGGGTGTGCTTCCTAAGGGCGCGTATTTGATTGTCAATGGGGATCGCCACTTTCCCCTGGATCGTCCCGTCGTGAACATCGGTCGCCGACTGGACAATCAACTCATTATCGATGATCCGCGAATCTCAAGGACCCATTCTCAAATACGAGCAAGAGAAGGGCGGTTTGAAGCATTTGATCTGGGATCTTCCGCTGGCACGATGATCAATGGGCGTTTAGCGAAGCATCATGTTCTACAATCGGGAGATGTTATCAACCTGGCGGGAAACAGGCTTGTATATGGAGAGGACCCTGGAGGACCGCCCGATGAAACGCCAGCTTATTCACCTCCATTCCCACCGCGCCCTTCCGGCGACCAACGCACCCGAGTAATCCCCAAGAAGAAAAAACAGAAGGAATGACTCCAGGATTAGTACTTCTCGTGATCAGGGTTGTTTTGAGCCTGATCCTCTACGCCTTTCTGGGCGTGCTTCTTCTTTTTCTATGGAAGGAGATACAATCCCATCGAGCATCGGGAACATACAGCCCTATGGCAGTTCTTGTTTTGGCAGATGATTCGGATGTTGAGGTGAGACACTCTCTCATAGCACATAATAGGATTGGTCGAGCAGCCGATAATTCCGTGGTACTTCACGATGAAACGGCTTCCGCGCATCATGCGCGCTTATCCTTTCAGGATGGGCAGTGGTGGTTGGAGGATTTGGGCTCGCGGAACGGAACGGCAGTAAACGGGATACCACTCGAAGGACCGCTGGTCGTCACGTATGGTGACCAGATTGCCTTCGGTAGAGTTGAATTTCGAATGGAAGCACCCGTTGTTGAAGAGAACATGTAAAGGTAAAACAAAAATCTATTCGTGGTGTATGTCCATTTCGCGAATCAAGAAAATTCGTATAGCTAAATGAGTGACAGGGCAACCGTTGCATAACAGTGGAGATTTCCAACTCTAGGCTATGCTAAGATAGCAGGAAATAAGAGAGTGATTATGGATGATAAACCTGTTCTCGGTGTGATAGGTGGGTCGGGCTTGTATGACATGCAAGATCTGACTGACGTAAATATGCAAGAGGTTTCGACCCCTTTTGGTGACCCTAGTTCACCTGTTACGATCGGCAAATTAAATGGTCGAAAGGTTGCCTTCCTCGCACGCCACGGGATCGGGCATATCTATCCACCGACTGACGTGAACTACCGCGCCAATATATATGCCATGAAAATGTTTGGTGTAGAGCGCATTCTTGCGATTAGTGCCTGCGGATCGCTGCGTCAGGATTATGTGCCTGGCGAGATCGTGATCCCTGACCAGATTTACGACCGTACAGTTTCTAGGTCGCGCTCGTTCTTCGAAAGCGGCTTGGTGACACATATAAATGTCGCAGACCCATTTTGCCCAGATCTCTCCGACCTCTTAGCTTCCTGCACAGAGGAAGTGAGCGGAAGCGTCCATCGTGGAGGATGCTACATCACGATCGAAGGACCACGCTTCTCCACCCGAGCGGAATCCAATATCTACCGTGCGTGGGGAATGTCCATTGTTGGGATGACAACCTCTCCTGAAGCTTTTCTCGCCAGGGAGGCTGAGATGTGCTACGCCGTAATGGCGCATGTCACTGATTACGATGTCTGGCATCAAGCTGAGGAATCGGTCACGGTGGAAATGGTATTCCAGACTGTTAAGAAGAATACCAATCTCGCCCAGGATGTAATCGCTCGTCTTGTTTCAGAACTCCCTGAAGATGTGGACTGTGAATGTCACACTGCGTTAAAAGATGCCATTGCTACTAAACCGGAAATCATCTCAGAAGCGGTGCGGGGGAGGTACTCCCTTCTTGTGGATCGATATCTTCGTTGATCAAGGACGGACCCCAGAGGAGCGAGAGGCATTCCTGGGAAGCCTCGCGTTCCTCTTTTTACTTCTCACCGCCTTTGCTCTGTCCCTCTCAACTGCAGCACGCCTAAACCAATGGTCGGCTTTTGGGGATCGCTGGGGACATTTCCTTGTGCTTCCTGTTTGGGTTTTTGGTTTTTGGCTCACGCGCCGGGCACTCCAGCGCTCGAATCCTGAGCGCGATCCCATTCTACTGCCAACAGCTTTTCTGCTCACCGGTTGGGGTTTACTGGTTATTTGGCGCTTATTCCCAAATTTCGGACTTCGTCAGACTGGTTGGTTCATCATTAGCATCACCATCCTCTATGCAGTTCTTCGTGGGAATCGGCATCTGTCATGGCTACGGCGTTACAGGTATGTGTGGATGACTGTGGGATTGGTGCTGATGGTATTAACATTAGTTTTCGGCACACATCCCACTGGGGGTGAACCCAGACTCTGGCTCGGATGCTGTGGGGTTTATCTCCAGCCCTCCGAACCTCTTCGGCTGCTTTTAGTTGCCTTTCTCGCGGCTTTTCTGAGTGACAAACTGCGTTTCACATTCCATCGAGACGAGGGCCTTCAGTCGTTTTCAACGCTGCTTCCGTTGATTGTCATCTGGTCGCTCTCGGTTGTCCTACTGCTCGTTCAGCGGGATCTGGGGATGGGAATGCTCTTCCTGGCACTACTGGCCCTTCTCCTCTACATGGCAACCGGACGATGGTGGATCATCGTCCTTGCTTCGATTTTTGGGATATTGGCGGGCACATTGGGGTATTTCCTTTTCGATGTTGTAGGTCAGCGGATTACGGCATGGATTAACCCATGGCCGGATTCGATCGGAGGGTCGTATCAACTGGTCCAGTCGCTCATTGCTCTAGCCTCCGGCGGTGTAATCGGGCGAGGTTTTGGTTTAGGGTCACCAGGATTTATTCCCGCGGTTCATACGGATTTCATCTTCACCGCAATTACAGAGGAATTCGGTCTGCTTGGAGGCTTAGCCATCATCGCACTTTTAGCCGTTTTTGTTAGCAGGGGGTTGCGGGTCGCTTCTCATTCACGGAATCCATTCGGAGCGTTGCTTTCCGCAGGCATCAGCATCTCGCTCGGGTTGCAAGCAGTTCTGATTATTGGAGGGAATATCCGTCTACTTCCGCTGGTTGGGGTGACATTGCCCTTTGTATCCTATGGGGGATCATCGCTCGTCACAAGCTTCATCCTTCTGGGTATTCTGCTCTTACTTTCAGGAAAAACCGAGGGAAATGAAATCTTCACCCGTCCACTTACTGCGCTGCACTTTGGAAGCATCATTGCTTGGGGAGTGTTGGCGATCACTTTAGGTTGGTGGACGGTTTATCGAGCGCCCATCCTGGTAAGCAGGACTGACAACCCTCGAAGAGCGGTAGAGGATCTGTACACGAAAAGAGGGTCGATTGAGGATGAGACTGGCGAGCTGCTTGCTGAATCAACAGGCACCCCGGGTTCATATCAACGCAATTATCCACACCCTGAGAGCGCGACGGTCCTGGGATATGACTCCTTTACCTATGGTTTATCCGGCTTGGAAAGCGTCATGGATGGGCTTCTACGGGGGAGTGAGGGTGATAATCCGATTTCGATATGGTGGTCACAGCTTACGAGTGGACATCCTCCCCCCGGAAGCGATCTCCGGTTGACACTCGACTACCACTTACAGGAGGCCGCCGCGGATCAACTCAACGGCTACCAGGGTGGACTTGTCCTTCTGGATGCACAGTCCGGTGATATCCTTGCCATGGCTTCGGCCCCGTCATACGATCCAAATCGATTCGATCAAGATTGGCAGGACATCGCAACAGATCCTGCATCTCCATTATTAAACCGAGTTACACAGGGAAAATACCAACCTGGAATGGTTCTAAGTCCATACATTCTTGCATGGAGCATTCAGATGGACATCGCTGAATCTGGCGATTTGACCCCGAACTTGGAAACTCCCATCGAAGTGGGCAGCCAATCGCTTTCATGCTTGGTCAAGCTTCCCCATGATAGCAAGGCAGACTACACAAAAGCTCTCCTGAATGGGTGTCCAGCGCCGTTCTACAGGCTCGGCGAGGAGTTGGGTGTTGTTGATTTCAATCATATGCTCGAGGCATTTGGTTTCCTTGAGCGTCCGGATGTTCGCCTGCCGACCAGTGAATCGCCAAGTCCAAGCGACCTTCCCAACGAAGAATCGTTGGGACTGGCGGCGGTTGGGCAGGGGGATTTAACAATTAGCCCTCTGCAGCTCGCCCGAGCATTTGCGGGATTGATTTCAGACCCGGGTTTACCAGCACTGCGAGTCGTGGATGCCTACCGACCCCGGGGAGGGGATTGGAATCAAATCCCATCTTTGGGTACAAGCCACCAGGTATTGGATCAAAACGTTCGAATGCCGATTATCGAGGTACTCAGTGATTCATTAGATCAACCCTTTGGTCAGCGCTCAGAAGCCCTAACGGGCGAAGCTGGTGAGGGCCTCGGCTGGTATCAGGGTGGCCTCTTCATACACGGAAACAGCTATGTTGTGGTCGTTGTGATCGAGGGTCAGAATTCGATAGTTGCTGAGCGTATTGGTCGAAATATCCTCGATCTCATGCATAGTGAAGGCATCCCTTGACCAAGGCCATGGAGCAGGCTACAATTCTCCAGTTATAAAGTCGAATACGACTTACGACCCGCCGGACGGTCGCTGTTCGTAAAATGACCGATCGGCGGATTGCGTACTGGGGCAATTTGCGAACGTGTTTGAGTCACTCTCGACTAAACTACAAACTGTCTTTAAGGATCTCAGTCGGCACGGCAAACTCAAACCAGGGGATATCGATGGTGCCCTGCGTGAGATCCGCCTGGCGCTCTTAGATGCAGACGTACATTACCAAGTTGTTAAAAACCTGTTGGAGCGCGTTAAGGAACGCTCTTTAGGTGAAGATGTCTCGCGCGCTTTAAATCCAGCGCAGCAGGTGATCCGCATTATCCATCAGGAGTTAGTCGCTGTACTGGGTGAGCCGGAACGTTTACAGCTCCAAGGCGCTAAACCACGCGTCCTCCTGCTGATTGGTCTGCAAGGATCGGGAAAGACAACAACAGCCGCGAAGCTTGCCCGAAAACTCAAAGGGCAGGGTGAACGAATAATGCTCATCGCTGCTGATCCATACCGACCCGCAGCAGCTGCACAGCTGGAAATCTTGGGTAATGAGATCGATGTTCCGGTCTTCACTCGCACGGACCGAAGCCCAGCGGAGATCTGCGTAGAAGGCTTTGAGAAGGCACGCAAGGGTGGGGTGAGTGTCGTCGTCATCGATACAGCTGGGCGCCTGCAAATCGATGAGCCGATGATGGAAGAGCTGCGTAAGATAAAATCGGCCGTCGATCCTTCCGAGATTTTACTCATCGTTGACTCGATGACGGGACAGGAAGCTGTGCACATCGCGCAGGGTTTCAATACAACGGTGAACCTAACGGGTCTAATCCTGACGAAGATGGATGGTGATGCCCGTGGTGGTGCGGCGATCTCGATGCGGGCGGTGACAGGCGTACCGATCAAGTTCATCGGTGTTGGCGAAGCACGAGATGCGCTGGAGACATTCGATCCTGAACGGCTTGCCTCACGAATTCTTGGGATGGGCGATATACTTTCCATCATCGAGAAAGCTGAAGCTGCGATTGAAACAGAAACAGCGGAAGTGCAGGCAGAGCGGCTTTTACAGGGAGAATTCACGCTTGAGGATTTCGCTCAACAGCTTGCGATGATGCGGCAGATGGGCCCGGTGGGCAAATTGCTGGATGCTTTACCGCTCGGCATGACCGGCAAGCAGATTGATAGCCGAGAGGCTGAGAGCCAACTGGTCTTCACGCAGGCGATCTTGCAGTCGATGACGACTCAGGAAAAGCGCAAACCGGAGATCCTGAATGCAAGCCGGAAGAGACGCATCGCCAGGGGATCGGGTACAAGCGTCCAACAGATCAATCAACTTCTGCGTCAATACCGTCAGATGCGGAAGATGATGAAGCAGATAGGGAAACGCGGCCTTCCAAGAATGGGATCCTGGCCGTTATAATCAAAGCCTGTTTGTGGTTGAAAGGTTAACATTTGCCTCCCTTCCGAGGCAGCCCCCTCTCGACCCCGAAACACGAATAGGCATAACGAAATAAAGAGAGGGACGAGAAATGGTTCGAATTAGATTACGTCGAGTAGGAGCCCGCAACCAGCCAAGCTACCGAATCGTCGCCGCGGATAAAGAAAGCCCACGAGATGGGCGCTTCTTGGAGATCCTTGGTAACTATAATCCTCGCACGGAACCATCCACCGTGGTGGTGGATGAAGCGCGTTTGTTCCACTGGCTTCAGCATGGAGCACAGCCGAGCGACGCAGTCCGTCAAGCACTTAACGCTTTAGGAACCTGGGAGCGTTGGGACCGCTTTAAGCAAGGAGAATCACTCGAGAAGCTATTAGAGGAAGCTGAAAAGGCTCTCCCAGAGATTGATCAGCGGACACGTCGTGATGATCTTGTCGGGAAGCGCAAGAAGAAAGCAAAGGCACGAAAGAAGGACGAGGCGCAAGAGGCTGAAGCGGCTGCAGAAGAAACACCCGATGCCGCAGAGGAGACCGAGGCTGAAGCGGAGTCTGAAGAGACTCCGGCTGAGGAAGAGGAAGCTGCTGAGGCTGAAGCTGCCGAAGGGGAAGACGAAGCCGATGAGACTGAAGAAGCTGTTGAATCTGAAGCCGAAGTAGAACCTGAGACCGGGGCAGAAGAGGACGAAGCGGACGCTGAAGCTGAATCCGAGAAGGAAGAGGAAGCCTAGGTCCTGATGCTGCTCGAGAATACACACAAGCAGGACTTGTGGAGGGTTTAATCCAACGTGAAATCCTTAATCGAGTTTATTGCAAAGTCCATTGTTGACGATCCTACAGAAGTCTGGGTGACAGAGGAAAACCGGGGCCGTGATGTCCAACTGGAATTAACTGTCGCCGAGGAAGACATGGGAAGGGTGATTGGGCGAAGTGGCCGAGTGGCAAACGCGATGCGCGTGCTCTTAAGAGTAGCAGCTGCTCGAAATGGTGTACGCGCAACACTCGATATCCCTTAAACGCGAATGGCTCGACCTTCAGATTCACCTGAGAAGGGAAGCGCCCGGCAACCACCGAATTTTCTGGTTGTCGGGCGTATTGTTCGTCCTCATGGGGTTCGAGGCGGGCTCGTTGTAGAGCAGTTCTCTAAACTGATCCAATCTATTCATCCAGGGGTGGAGATCTTCCTCGGCAACACAACAACGCCTTCGATGGTTAAATCCATGCGTTTGCATCGCGGTCGCTACCTTCTTGTCATTGAAGGTTGTGAGGATAGAGATACGGCTGAACAGTGGCGGGGGGTGGAGATCCGACTGGAATCCGGTGGGGTTGAGTCCTTGCAAGAGGGGGAATACTACCACTGGCAGTTGCTGGGATTGCGTGTTTCCTGCGAGGACGGAAGAGTGCTGGGTGAAATCGTAGAGATCCTTGAGACCGGAGCGAACGATGTCTTCGTTATACGTGGCGAAACTGGTGATGAGGTACTTCTTCCGGCAATCGAATCCGTAGTTCTTGATGTCGACCTGGAGGAGGGGAAGGTTATCGTCCATCTGCTCCCGGGGCTGTTCCCCGACAGATAAGGCGAGTAACACCGCGATCCCCCCTTTTTTCACGTAAAACGATTATTCAATCTTCTCAGGAAAGAACGAGATGCTTCATTTCGATCAGCATGACAAGCTCCTGCATACCGGTCGTTCTCAGGCATGCAGAGCCGAAGAATCTCGCTCCTGGTAGAACCGGGCATCGGCCAAAGCAGGAGATTGCTTTGCTTAGCTCGCAACGACATCCGTAATCAGGCATGGGAGCCCACGCTTCTTGCTCAGCATCCTCGGCTATGGTAGACTGTCGAAGTTCATCAAATTGTCTGGGGAAAATACGGATGGAAAAAACAGCCCACGAAGCCATGGTCGATCGATTGCATGATTTGCAGGGTAGAACACCCGACGTAGAAGCATCTGCTGTTGTGAGTGTTGATGGTCTTACGATCGCCGCCGCACTGCCTTCTTCTGTGGAAGAGGATCGGGTGGCGGCGATGTCCGCTGCTATGCTTAGTCTGGGCGAGCGGATCGCCGGCGAGCTCGGGCGGGGCGGTCTGGATGAGGTTTACATCCATGGTGATGATGGCTACGTACTCCTTACCTCGATTGGCAATGGCGCAGTTCTGACCGTCCTGGCACGTAAACAAGCGAAGCTCGGACTGGTTTTTCTCGAGATGAGGCGCGCTGCTGATGACTTGGAGAAACTAGTCTAGTGAGAAGGAAAACAACCATCCATTCGAGCGAAAGTCTCGAAATCAGGTGGGGAGGGGCACTAACATGACCCTCCCCACTTCTCTTTTAACCATATGTAGACGGGGGAGGTGAGTTGAGATGGAGAAGTATATCTTCCTGACTGGTGGTGTAGTGAGCTCCGTGGGCAAAGGGGTCACCGCAGCAGCCTTGGGCAAGGTGCTGAAAGAACGAGGCTTTGCGGTTTCCATCCAAAAACTCGATCCTTATATTAACGTTGATCCGGGCACGATGAGCCCTTATCAACATGGCGAGGTTTATGTTTTGGATGATGGCACTGAGACAGATCTGGATCTTGGACATTACGAGCGTTTCATCGATACCAGCCTCAGCTCGGTTTGCAACATCACCACGGGTCAGATTTATTCTGAAGTAATCGCTCGTGAGCGGAGGGGAGATTTTCTAGGGGGCACAATCCAGGTGATCCCACACATCACGAATGAAATCAAACGAACGATCAGCCTTGTACCGAAAGCCACAAATGCAGAGATCGTCCTTGTAGAAGTCGGCGGTACGGTTGGGGACATCGAATCACTGCCGTTCCTCGAGGCATTACGTCAGATGCGCACGGATGTGGGTCGCGAGAATTCCATCTACATCCATGTCACTTGGTTGCCACATATTGGAGCGACGGGTGAGTTGAAGACTAAGCCAACCCAGCATTCGGTTCGTGAATTGCGATCGATTGGTATTCAGCCAGATGTAATCATCACCCGGTCGGATTACTCCATGGCACAAGAACTGCGCGAGAAGATTGCACTGTTCTGCGATGTCGAGGAGCGAGCCGTGATCCCGCTATCCACAACATCAATTCTGTATGAGATACCGCTCCTGCTAGAACAGGAAGGGGTTGGGAAGTACATCCTGTCTCGCCTGGGCCTCGAAAGCCGCAAGAAACCAGATTGGACTGAGTGGGAGTCCCTGATCGCGGAGCAACGCAAACCTCGAACGAAGATCAGAATTGCCCTTGTCGGGAAATATGTTGAGTTAAAAGATGCTTATATGAGTGTTCGTGAGGCGGTGCGCCACGCGTCTTTAACCGTAGGAGTGGATGCGGAGATCCTTTGGCTGCATTCTGCGGACTTGGAACGCGGGAAACGTTGGGATGTGCTTGAACAGGCGGATGGGATCATCGTCCCCGGTGGATTCGGTTCACGTGGGATCGAGGGGAAAATCACAGCTGCTCGTTATGCCCGTGAGAACCGCGTACCTTACCTGGGGTTATGCCTTGGAATGCAGGTGATGGTTATCGAATTTGGACGTTATGTTTTTGATACTGAGGATGCTAACTCTACGGAGTTCAACCGAAACACTCCACATCCTGTCATCGATCTTCTCCCAGAGCAGCGTGGCATTGGTGAATTAGGTGGGACGATGAGGTTGGGATTGTATCCGTGCCAGCTTCTTGATAATACAATCGCTGCGGACGCCTACGGACAATCTTTGGTGCAAGAGAGGCATCGCCATCGATTTGAGTTCAATAACAACTACCGAGAGATTTTCAACTCAAAGGGTATGGTCTTCTCTGGGGAATCACCGGATGGAAGGCTTGTTGAAATCGCTGAGTTAACTGACCATCCCTTCATGATTGGAAGTCAATTCCATCCTGAGTTCCTCTCACGCCCCAACCGTCCCCACCCACTTTTTAAGCGTTTCATTGAAGTAGTTGCCCGACTCTCCCGCGAGAAACAGGGTGATGCTCAATTTACTGCAGAACATACACTGGATGGAGGTGAATTTACTACAGGGGTGTAGACTCTTTATACGTGACTTTCGATAGATAAATAAAGGACCGCCGGACACTGAAGTGTATTTTGGTGAGGGCGGTCGCTGCTTTTCTCTGCGCTTCAATACAATGGGTTGTGTTCGCGGTCTATTCCTCTTCTACAGTTTCGCTCTCCTCGACACTATCTTCAAACTCACTGGCAAAGCCTTGCCTTTCAGCAGTTAATTTTGCGATTCCATTTCGAGCTTGATTGATTAAATTGGAGAGTTCGGTTTCGAGCGCTCCAAGTGTCTCGATTATGTAATCATCGGCTTCCATGCGGATATTTTCTACCTCGATCCGTGCCTGCGCGATGATTTGATCCGCGCGACCCTGGGCTGCTTCAACGATGGCATCACGAGCGATGATGTCATCCCCCTTTTCTTTCGCCAGCTTAACCGTCCGATGGGCTTCTTCCTGCGCCTGGGCTAAAACCCGATCACGCTGTGCAATTATCTGTTGGGCGTTCTTCACCTCATCAGGGATCGAGATACGCATCTGGTCGATAATCTCCAGCATTCGATCTTCGTTGACGATGACATTGTTGGTCAGTGGAATCGCGAAACAATCATTGAAGAGTTCTTCCAATCGATCCACTAGGTGCAGGATATCCATAGATCCCTCCGGTCCACACCGCTGTTCAGATGGACCTGTTTCCCAGGATGCAAGGTTTGGGCCGAAGCGTACACCAAACAGGGTTAGGCGTCAACAATGCTCAATCTCGCAATGAAGTCATCGGGACGACATTGGGTCCATCGTCGCCAAGATCTTGAAAACGTTTTGATAGAGCAGTATGTACAAAATCTGGAACAAGCGTAGATACATCACCGGCTAAAGATGCGATCTCTTTGACCGTACTGCCAGTAAGGAAGCTGTGCTCCTCACTGGTGATTAAAAGCACGACGTCAATATCCGAGGCAAGGCGGTGATTTGCCAACGCCATGCGGAATTCGTGTTCAAAATCGGAGAAAACGCGCAGACCGCGAACGATCACTTTAGCTCCGACGTCACGGCAATAGTTTACAATCAGCCCACTGAAGATGTTCGCGTGAATCCGCTCATTATCCGCGAATGCCCTGTTAACCATGTCCAGGCGTTCGTCTGCTGAGAAGAGTATGTCTTTTGGCGGGTTGTCGTATACTGCAATGATGAGCTCATCGAAAATCCGCGCGGCTCGATTTGCGATGTCAATATGACCAAAGTGAACAGGATCAAAAGTTCCCGGGAAAACTGCCCGTACCATCAGCTTATCTCTCCCTTCTCAGTAGACCAGAAGCGTGCCAGCTCCTGTGCAAGCGTCTCATGCTCGGGTTTAGTAAGTTCTGAATCATCTTCGAAAAGGCGAATCGCTTCCCGACGTGCTTTCTCAATCAAGCGGATATCCGTGAGTTGAGCGGTGCGGAGCTGTGCAAAACCTGATTGGCGAGTGCCAAGGAAATCGCCTGGACCGCGTTGTTCGAGATCTAAATCGGCGAGTTCGAAGCCGTCATTGGTTGCTTGCATGGCGGTCAAACGGGCATTCTCGGTGTCATCTTCGCGGTCGGGAATTAGTAGACAATAGGACTGAGAATCTCCCCGTCCCACGCGGCCTCTGAATTGGTGAAGTTGCGCTAGACCAAAGTGATTTGCCCCCTCGACGAGCATCACTGTGGCATTCGGGATATCCATGCCCACTTCGACGACCGAAGTGGACACCAAGACCTCATGCTCGCCTTTTCGGAAAGCATCCATGACCTGCTCTTTTTCTTCCTGCCGCATGCGTCCATGAAGCAAGCCAACCTTGTAAGATGGGAAGACATTCTCTTGTAATGTCTGATGTTCATCGACTGCAGCCTTCGCCTGAACCTTCTCTGAGCCCTCGACAAGTGGATAGATGATGAAAGCTTGTTTTCCTTTTTCTATTTGGCTGTCAACGAATACATGGGCGCGTGAACGCTCACGCGGCGATAATACCCGGGTTTCCACGGGCTGGCGACCAGGGGGCATTTCATCCAGAAGGGTCAAATCCAGATCACCGAAGACCGTCAGCGCGAGCGATCGTGGGATCGGTGTTGCTGTCATAACCAACAGATTCGGGTTCTGCCCTTTGTCGCGAAGGGCTGCCCGCTGCTCAACACCGAAGCGATGTTGCTCGTCGATGATCACCAGACCGAGGCGGTTGAAGTTCACCGGATCTTCTATCAGAGCATGGGTGCCGATGATGACTTGAATCGCGCCATCTTCTAGCCCTTGGCGGATCTCATTTTTCTCTGCCTCGGGAGTCGCACCGATAAGCAGCCGGATGGAGTCTTCAGGAATCTGTGCTGAAATGGGGAGCAGTTCGCGCAGGGTATGAAAGTGTTGTTCGGCAAGGATGCTTGTGGGCGCCATAAAAGCCGATTGCGCCTTGTTCGCGGCGCTGATGCCAATGGCGGCCGCAGCAACCACAGTTTTCCCAGATCCAACATCTCCCTGGAGCAGGCGATTCATTGGTTTCGAGGAGGCCATGTCTTTGCGGATATCTTCCAGCGAACCTTTCTGGGCGGTTGTGAGTGTGTAAGGCAGGTTATTGGTGAAATGTTCGAGCCATAGATCTTCGACATCAAGCGGTTCAGAGACCAGTTGTTCCCAATCCTTTTTTTGCCTCAACACGCCCAGTTGGAGCAAGAACATCTCACCAAAGGCCAGCCTGTGCTGCGCCTTATGAAGTTGATCCTGGTCGTCAGGGAAATGAATTTGCTGCAGGGCGACGCTTAAGGGAACGAGATCTGCGGATTGACGGATCCCGGCAGGGATCGGGTCCGGGATTCGGGGTGCCAGGCGCTGGACGATTGAGTGGATCACACGCCGCAGCCACTTACCGGACACGCCAGCTGTCAGAGGGTATACCGGCACGATCCGATTTGTATGAAGTTGATGCCGTTCAAGCGGCTCCCACTCCGGGCTGTTCATTGTGAGGCGACCGAGGTATTGATCGACTTTCCCTGATAGGACGATACCCCGGCCGGGTTTTAATTTGTTCGCAATCCATGGCTGATTAAACCAAGTGACCCGCAGGGACCCGGTTCCGTCACTCACCACGGCTTCGGTGAGCTTCATGCGACCACCGCGAACTGCACGCATCTCGATTTTCTCGATCGTTCCGATAACGGTAACGTCCTGGCCATACCAAAGACGATTGATCGTTTCGAGTTGGGAGTAATCATCGTAACGCCGTGGAAGATGCCAGAGTAAGTCGCCGAGATTCTGGAGGCTCAGCTTTGAAAGCGTCTTCGCCGATTTGGGGCCTATCCCTTGCACAGTGGTTAAGGGTGCAGTGAGTGCGACAGGGGGCGAAAGCGGCGTGGATTGTTCCTTTTCCAAGTCCGGTGCGGTTGGAGATACCTTCTCCTCAGCGTTTTCCTGCAGCGGGGTTGAGGGTAGGTCCTCTTGAGTTCCAGTGGTTTCCAGGGTGTCTGATTCGATGATCGCCGCATCTGTCGAGGGGGGAGAGTCTTCGGTTGGTGGGGTAATTAAAATGTTGGCAGGGAGCTCGGGATGAGTCTCGCGAAGCCGGTTCCATAGACCTCGGAGCGATTCGTACCGGGAGTTCGGGGAGAGCCGGCCGTAGTCACGTAGCCGGGAGACAACAAGCTCGATGGACGGTTCTGTCAAGTTTGATGTTTTTGCGCCTTCCGCCCAGGGCTCAAGCATCTGCTGGAGCCCGCCTACAACCGCCCGGTTATCATAGGCGCGCTCGGCTTCAAGTCGAAGGAATTTTGAGAGTTTGTCCAATGCTGGGTTCATAATCGTAAATATACGCGGGAAGGTGTAAAAGTGCCAGATATTAATCCTGAGTTATTACGGCAAGTCCGACGGATCCTGGTCCAACGTGGGCACCGATTACCGTGGTTACATCGACGATCAACAGAGGGTTCGGGCACAGGTTGGCCACCTGCTCGGTGAGCTCCTTAGCTTTTTCTGGGGCTCCTGAATGGAGTACGGCTAGACGTTTGATGTTTTTCCAGGTAAGGGCAATCGAGATTAATCGCTCGAATGCTTTCGCGTACGTACGAGTACGTATAAGCGCATTAACAAGACCATCTTTAACTTCCACTAATTGCTTGATTTCAAGAAGATCACCCAGGTTGGCACGAAGCCAGTTCACTCGCCCGCTTCGGCGCATAAATTCGAGACGATCGATCAACGCAACGACATACGCGTTTTCTCGAAACCGCCTTGCTGCGCTCACAACTTGGTCGAACTCGAATCCTTCCATTGCCAACCGGGCAGCCTCGATGGCTTGGAAGCCAGTACCCAGGGTGAGTTGGCTGCTGTCGAACACTTTCACGTGGTCGCCAAAGTTGCGGGCTGCTTGCATCGCAGTATTAACCATACCGCTGAGCTTGGAAGATAAGTGAATGGAAAGGATGTGGACGACGCCGCTCTCAAGCAGGTGTTGGTATGTCTCCTCGAACACGATTGTGGATGGCACCGCCGTCGTGGGAGGTGTCCGCAGGGAAGGCATTCGCTGGTAGAACTCAGCCCTTGATATATCACGACCGTCCACGTAGGTCTCGCCATCCAATGTTAACACCGCTGGAATCACGGAGATGTTCAGGGTTTCTGCGATTTCAACCGGGACATCAGCTGTGCTGTCGGTCACGATAGCAATGGGACTGGGTTTGATAGTCATATGAATTCATCTTTTGATTCCAGCACAATCGCCCCAAGACCGTTGAATCCAAGGAAGGGTGCGAGTGTGGGACCATAGCAGACCTGTGATATCGGTGAGCTTGGATATAAAGAGCGAAGTCGTTCAGCTATATAAAGTGCGTCTTGAGTGGGCTTCCCGTATCCATGGAGGATACCCAGGTGGTCTACACCTGAAAATTCACAAACGAATTCGATCAACTTCTCGAGAGCCCGCACTCTTGATCGGACCTTCTCCATTGGCTGTAGTTCACCATCTTCAATGGTCAGGAATGGAATTACCCCCAGCATATTTCCCAGAATTGCCTGCGATTGACTTACAAGTTGGTTTCGTGCCAGATAGGACAGATCATCAAGAAACATGACCGTGTAGATGCGGGTGATCATTCCGCGTACGTTTGTTACCAATTTATCCAGCGATTCGCTCCGCTGAATCCCTTGCACGGATGCTTGCACCAACAATCCCAATCCGATAGAAGTGGTCTGGGAGTCGATTACGTGGATATCCATTCTCCCCAGGAATTGCTGACTGGCTTTTTTGGCGTTTCTGAATGAGTCGGTCAATCCTGAGGATGTATGAATGGATAGGATATTGTTCGTTTGGGCGCTTAGCCGTGCGTAAATCTCTGCGATTTGATCGACAGAGGGGCTCTCAACACGAATCTCCTGCTCAGCCCCTTTAAGCGCAGGACGGAGATCGCGCAGGTTAGTATCGGGGCCGTCGGTAATGTGGACATTTCCACAGTGGACAGAGATTGGGGCGATTGCTATTCCGTGTTTCTGGGCGAAGTCCGTCGATGTGAATCTAACCGCAGCGTCGGTGACGATTTTGATCATAGGTGATATTACTCGATAGATAGGATGAGTTGATAGTGTGGTTGAGCGCCCTCGTGGACTTCGGTCTCCTGCTCCGGGTAGATTTCGCGAATGATATCTGCGAGCTGGTTAGCCTGCATCGCATTCAAGTCTTCTCCATAGTACAGGGTAATTAATTCATGTTTCTCGGTTGAAGCTTCCTTGAGAATATCGGTCAGGACTTCTTCGATCGATTGTCCAGAACACGCAAGTTTCCCGTTGAGCAAACCGATCACCTGTCCCGTTTCCACCTTAACATCATCAATCTCAACTGAGCGAGTGGCGGTTGTGATTTCGGCGGATTGAATCGATTCGAGCGCCGCCTCCATCGCTGAGACCGTGGCCTGGAAATCGCCATCGGGGTTCCATGCGAACATGGTTGCAATACCCTGTGGAACAGATACGGTGGGAATTAAAACGGCTTTCTTTACCGTGAGTTCGGTCGCCTGTTGTGCGGCGAGGATTATATTCTTATTATTGGGCAGGATCACAACCTGATCTGTCGGCAGGTTTTCAAACGCGTTCATAATCTCCTGCGTGCTGGGATTCATCGTTTGACCACCCTCAATAAGAGCCGTGACGCCCAGGCTGGCGAAAACTCGAGCGAGACCCACGCCGGGAGCGACCGCAACCACTGCGATCTCTCCCGGCTTAATGGGTTGAAGGTGGATCTCAGATAGAGGGTGTTCATCCTCTGGTTTGGCGGTTTGAACCATCAGATTCTCTATGGCAATATTCGTGATCGTTCCCAAAGGTTTGATGTAATCAATAGGCTCGTACTCTTTTTTATCCGGCACGTGGATATGCATGCGGTATATCCCATCACCCTCGCCAACCTGGATGGACGTGCCAATCTCCTCTAGTCCTGAGTAAAAATTCTTGAGATCCAGCGGTTCCTCGGGAGAGAAGTCGATGATGACTTCCCAGTCCTGACCAGGTTCGATGGACTCTGCCGCTCTGTCCAAGTCCAATAAACTCAAGGGTTGGACGCTGAGGAGTGGTTGGTCAAGCGGCAGCCGATAAGCTGCGCGGAGCATGCCTTCCAGGATAAAAAATAAACCTTTACCGCCGCTATCGACGACACCAGCATCCTTCAATACCGGAAGGAGATCGGGTGTCCGTTCGACGGAATCGTCGGCCGCCTCCACAACTCGCTCTAGAAGCTCAAGGGTGGATGTTGTCCCATTCTCCAGCGCTTTCTGCGCCTCAGCAGCAATATCCTTCGAGACTGTGAGGATTGTCCCCTCCACGGGACGAACAACACCTTTGTATGCTGTCTTGCTCGCCTCTTTCAAGGCGGAAGTGAAGGATTCGGCGCTCATCAATTCATCATTTTCCAGAACACGGGCGAACCCGCGCCAGATCTGTGAAAGGATGACACCGGAATTGCCGCGTGCACCCATGAGCGCACCTTGTGCTATAGCGGCAGCCACCTCTCCAACTGAGCGTTCACTAATATTGACGATCTCGTCTGCCGCCGATTGCATCGTCAGGACCATATTGGTCCCAGTATCACCGTCCGGAACAGGGAAAACGTTCAATGAGTTGACGAGCTGTTGGTTGGTTCGGAGCCATTCTAGACTGGCGAAGACCATCTGGCTCAGGGTGGCTCCATCGATCTCTTGGGCTTGCTCAAGAAGGCGCGCTCGAAGCTCTGGATTAATATCTTTGTGCGACTTGCTCATCGAGCCTCCGTTTGGCGATTAATCTCTGCTGCTGATCCGCAAGCCTTGAACATGAACGTTCACAGCCTTAACCGGCATGCCAAGTGATTTCTCTACTTGGTAGTGAACGATGTTTGCGACACTCGTGGCGACGGAAGAAATCCGGGTTTGGTATTCAACGATGATAAATAGATCAATGGTGATTTGATCGTCAGATGTAATGACCTGCACACCGTGGCGAGGATCGCGTACGAGAGCTTGCGCGATGCCGTCAACGATGTTCTTCGAAGCCATGCCAACGACACCGTACGACTGCATTGCGGATTGTGCCGCTATTGTGGCGATCGCCTTCGGTGAAACGATGATCCGCCCATGAACATTACTTTCGTTGGTCATTCGATTTATCTCCCATCATTAGGCTAGGCATTGATGGACTGTCTAAGCTGTGGTAAGATTTGCGCCGGTCCACAATTAATCGATTTCGTTAGAAAGGAAGCATCCTAGATGGCTAAGTGTGAGAATTGCGGCAAAAAAACAACTTTCGGCCAGAGCCGTAGCTTCTCCATGAAGGCGACGAAACGCAAGTTTCATCCCAACCTTCAGAAAGTGCAGGTAATGGAAGGTGGGCGCATGGTTCAGAAGACGCTTTGTGCGAAATGTATCAAACGGATGGCCCGCGTATAGTCTTTTACCTTTCTCCAACTACATCCAATCGTAACCCATGGTCGCCTTCATGGCGACCTGTTGCTTTCACCTTGATTCTAACTCAATTGATGATTGTAACGCACGAATTCCAGCCGTGATCCCATCTGGGTGCTGGAAGATTGCACTTGCAGCGACGAAATAATCGGCCCCTGCCTTGGCGCATGCAGGCGCCGTCTTGGAATTGATCCCACCATCCACTTGAATGTGTGTATTCAGACCAGCCGCTTCGATTAAGCGGCTCATGCGGCGAACTTTTTCTGGTGACGTCTCGATAAAGCTTTGGCCGGTGAAGCCTGGCTGAACGGTCATGACCAGAACAAGGTCGACAAGATCGAGAACATCCTTGATCTTTTCAACACGCGTACCTGGGTTAAGCGCAATACCGGCACCGATGCCCAGGTCTCGGATCGCGCTGATTGTATCTGCTATCCGAGGGCAGGCCTCATAGTGAACGGTGATGGAGCTGGCACCGGCTGAGGCAAAATCCTCCAGAAAACGATCCGGATTTTCAATCATCAGATGGACGTCGAGAGGCAGATCTGTTGCCCGGTTGCAAGCCTCAACAAAGCCTGGGCCAAGTGCAATATTGGGAACGAAGTGCCCGTCCATGATGTCCAGCTGAAACCAATCGACACCGGCAGCAACGCACTCCGCGATCGCGTCACCCAATTTTAAAAAATCCGCCGATAGAATCGACGGCGCGATGACGTAATTCTTGACCATCATGTAATCATACCTTTCGGGTAAGGAATTGACAAGACAGATGCATTTTTGGCACCGTAAGAGTCTTTAACGGGAGGCGTTTCCCTGCTTTTCGACAGCCAACTGGCCGCATCCCGCTTGGATATCGATCCCACGGCGTACGCGGATAGTCGTGGATATCCCAGCCTGTTCTAAGGCATTTTGAAAATGAAGGACTTGATCGAGATTCGCGGCTTGACCTTCATAGCCATGAGTTGGATTGAGAGGGATGATGTTTACGTGGCAGTTCATTCGTTGCACCCAATCCGCCAGGGCCGCAGCTTGTTCATCCCCATTATTTACACCTTCGATGAGCGCCCATTCGAAGGTGATCCTTCGACCGCTCTGCACAGTGTAAGATCGGCAGGCGGGCATTAATACATCCAGTGGGTAGCGACGATTGATCGGCAGCAACCGCTCACGCAAGGCGTTTGTCGCCGCATGCAGCGAGATTGCGAGGTTCGCCTGACGACGTTCTTTTGTAAACCGCTCGATCATTGGGACCAAGCCTACCGTGGAAATTGTGAAACGACGTTTACCGAAGTTGAAACCTTCCGGGTCGTTCAGGCGGTCGATCGCCTCCATCGAGGCATCATAATTCTGAAAAGGCTCACCCATCCCCATGAAAACGATGTTCGAAAGGCGGTCGCCGTTGGCATCAAGCCGCCGGGCAACGCTGATCACCTGTTCGATGATCTCGCCCGCGCTCAGGTTGCGTTGAAAGCCCATCTGACCTGTGGCGCAAAAAACACAACCCATGCCACACCCGACTTGTGTAGAAATACAGGCTGTATGGCGGCGGTGATAGTGCATCAGGACAACTTCGATCGCCTGGCCATCCAGAGCTTCCAAGAGGTACTTCTCCGTTTCGCCGTCCTGGGAACTTATCGTTGATTGAACAGTTAATCCAGAGAAAGTGAGCGTACTTTTCAGTTGTTCGCGTAGATTTTCGGGGAGATTGGAGATTTTCTGAGGAGAGGGAATTAGTTTCTTGTACATTCCCACCCAGAGTTGCCGGGCACGGTAGCGTTCAGCGCCGAGTGTCTGGAGGTGGGTCTCTACCTGGGGGAAGTTCAGATCGAAGAAACATGGCTTCGGCTTCACTTGTTTGCCCCCGCGAGTTCGCGCGTCAAGGATGGAAGGTCATCAAAGATCCAATCAGGTTTGATCTCCGATGCATTCGCCTGGTCACTCGATGTCACTCCAGTGAGAAGCATGCCGGCTGCTATGCCAGCACGTTGAGCGCCTAAGATATCGGTCTCTATTCGGTCGCCAATGGCAAGGATCTGTTCGGCTGTTAGACCTAAGCGTTCTCGGGCGAGGTTAAAAAGGGGGGGTTCTGGCTTACCGATGATAATCGGTTCTACGTTTGTTGCGAGCTGAACTGCCTTGATGAAAGCGCCTGCACCAGGAGCTTGTCCGCGCTCAATCGGAAAACTCGGATCCGGGTTGGTTGCGACGAAAAGCGCCCCCGACTGAATGGCGATGGAAGCTTCAGTCATCTTTGCCCAACTGACCTCTCGATCGAAGCCCATTACGACAGCTTGTACGCTATCCGCCGTGTCATGAAGGCGAAATCCTGCAGCGGATAGCGCATCCTTCAGCGCATCCTCACCGATGGCATAGATTGCAGTTCCAGAGGGGAATCGATGTTGTAAGTAAGCTGCGGTTGCCTGTGAGGAGGTCAAAACCTCGGCCAAGTCGATCTGCACACCGGCTTGTTCCATGCGATCAACAACACTCGTTGGCGTGGCGGTGGAGTTGTTTGTGACCAGTAAAAACGGCAAGGAGTTGGTCCGTAGGAATGAAAAGAATTCGGGTACGCCATCCAGAAAGGTATGCCCACGCCATAATACGCCGTCCAGGTCAATAATCAGACCTTTGAAGTCCGACAGTTTTATCATGAATACATCTTTAGGAATAACATGATGAGGTTTCCTGTTTAAAGCGTCGAGAGAAGTCGTTGGTCTTTACACAGCGATCGAAAATCAACCGCGGAATTTCTTCAGCAGGTATTCATATACCGGCTGATCGATGCGCCCCTTATCAAATTCTGTGCGCTCTTCGAAATTCTCATTGCCGATGAATTGGCGGAGCGCGGTCTGGGTTTTATGGTCATATTCTCCTGTGATTTTCTTGATGTCATATCCCAGATTCTGCATTATTTGTTGCAGAGCTTCGCAGACTGCACCGTCGATTTTAAGCTCCTCTTCAGATGGGCTTTTCCCGAAGTACAGGCTATGAAGCCCGAGGATCTCCATCAGCCGCGGGACTGGGTTTTCGTGATCGTCAACCCGATAATCGATCCAGCGGTCGTTGAAGCTCCCATATCCACCTTCAGGTTTTACTACATAGATCGCCGCACTTTGTTTCCCGCGGCGGTCACCACCTGCCTGATCGGCGGCAAGCAACGCATCGAGCAAGCGTTCGGGAAGGTCTTTCTTTGAGTCCTCAAACGCGGAAGCCAACTGGTCAATTACTTCCGGACCGGCGAGTATATTTCCCTGAACGCAGTAATTCTCACCGGTTTTCCCGCCTGCCCATTCGAAGCACTCTGCACCTGTGAATGTCGCTGAATGACCCTGAACATCGACGATCCCTACTTGTCGAAGCTCTCGCTCATCGTCATTTTCCAGCAGATCATTCAAAGCCTCCTGGGCGGAGAGTCCCTGCGACATGAGTTCCAAGCCTTTCGGACCGAAGGTTGTGTTCGCATACGATTGGGTGGCGACGGCGCCTACTCCCGCTTGAGCCCAAGGCACGACAGCGCCGACAGCCGGGAACTTTGAGGCGACGGCGATTCCCCATGCATCTAGAACTGCATCGTATGCAACGATTGAGTAAGTAGAAAGTCTATTCATTTTATTACCTGGGAGAGTGAATTGGATTAAGCAGCGTCGGGCAGGCTCTTGTCGGTGATCGGGAGCTCATCTCCGTTTTCATCGTAGAGATGGGGTTTTCCCGTTCGGTGAATAGCCTGTTCGTCAACCATAACACGGCTGATGTCCGGGCAGGAAGGGATGTCGTACATCACGTCGAGAAGAGCGCCTTCGATGATTGCGCGTAGACCGCGCGCTCCTGTCTCTCGTTCGAGAGCGAGCTGGGCGGCTGCAGTGAGCGCTTCTTCGGTGAATTCGAGCTCCACCTTATCCATCTCGAGCAGGCGCTTGTACTGCCGGACAAGTGCATTGCGCGGCTCGGTCAGGATGGCGCGCAGCGCTTCTGCATCGAGGGGATCAACATTTGTCACAACCGGTAAGCGACCAACGATCTCCGGAATCATCCCGAAGCGCATTAGATCGTCTGGTATGACCAGGCGTAAAAGGGCACTCTCCTCGAGTTTTTGTGCTAGTTCGTCTGTGACTGTACCGGAGAAACCCATTCTGCCTCGGTGCCCCACGCGCTCGGCGACAATGTCAGCCAGCCCAGTGAATGTGCCGCCGCAGATAAATAGAACATCGGAAGTATCGACTTGTATGAACTCCTGTTGAGGATGCTTCCGACCCCCCTGCGGCGGGACGTTCACGACTGCGCCCTCGATGATCTTAAGCAGTGCTTGCTGGACTCCCTCACCGGAGACATCACGGGTGATGCTCGGGTTATCGCCGCTTTTCCTGGCGGTTTTGTCTATTTCATCGATATAAACGATGCCCCGCTCGGCGCGTTGAACGTTGAAATCGGAAGCCTGCAGTAGGCGCAGGAGTATATTCTCTACGTCTTCACCGACATAACCAGCCTCTGTAAGTGCTGTTGCGTCCGCGATACAGAAGGGTACATCCAAACTACGGGCCAAGGTCTGGGCAAGAAGCGTTTTCCCGCTTCCCGTGGGACCAGCAAGTAGAATATTCGCCTTATCCAATTCCACATCGTGGTGACCGCGATTGGCGATGCGCTTGTAATGGTTGTAAACAGCCACAGAAAGCACGCGCTTTGCGTGCTCCTGGCCAACAACATATTCCTCAAGATTGTTGTAAATTTCTCGAGGGGATAGGGATGGCTTGCCGGAAGAAGAAAGACCACTAGGCGGCCGAGCACCTTCGCCCTCTAAGATATCTTGGCAGAGGTCGACACATTCGTTGCAGATGAAGACGCCTTCTGGACCAGCAATAAGGCGATGGATCATTTCCTCGTCCCGGTTGCAGAAGGAGCACCGCCGTGTCTCGGGTGCCTGTGGTTCCTGTTTCTTTGACATGGTCTAGGCTTTACTTATTCCTTTTTCTCCTCGCCATCGAAGGTATCGAGAACGTGGTCGATGATGCCGTATTCCTGCGCAGCATCTCCGGTCATGTAGAAATCGCGCTCTGTATCCCGCTCGATAATATCCAGAGGTTGATCGGTGTGGTTGACTAATATGTTATTCAATTCTGCACGCAAACGCAAGATCTCTTCTGCCTGGATAGCGATATCCGATGCCTGACCCTGGATGCTGCTCAGGGGTTGGTGTAAGTGAATCGTTGCGTGGGGAAGGGCGTAGCGTTTCCCTTTCGTTCCCGCAGCTAACAGAATCGTACCAAACGAAGCGGTCATGCCAACAGCGACTGTAGAAATCGGTGAGCGGACCTGTTGCATAGTGTCGTAGATTGCCAGACCAGAATAAATTTGACCACCAGGGCTATTGATATACATGTTAATCTGTCGATCGGGATCCTCTCGATCGAGGAACAATAGCTGTGCAACCATAAGGTTGGACACCTGGTCGTTTATCGGTGTGCCAAGAAAAATGATGCGTTCACGCAAGAGCAGCGAGTAAATATCATAGGCGCGCTCGCCACGCCCGCTCGATTCGATCACCATTGGAACTATTGAACGCGGATCTTTTACATCCATGATGGGATTCTTACTCCTTTTCCATGTCATCTGCGCCCGAGATCTCAGGTGCAGAATCCATACCATTATTCTCTTCTTTGCCGTTAACTTCTATAGTAGATACATCCTGTTCTTCCGGTTCATCTTTGGCGATGGCGACCATACGACGCATTGCTTTATCGGTGAGAATATCCAATGCAATGCGATGGCGGCCTGCGGGGGATGTGAATGCTTCAAGAAGTCGTTTATCAGCATTCGCCCCCAAAGGTTCGGTAAGGCGCTTGATCTCGGCCTCAATTTCCTCGTCCTCTACCTTTAGTTCTTCGACGTCGACAATCTTGCCTAACACAAGGCCGCGCTTAATACGTTCTATTGCTTCAGGTTCCAGCTCCTTGCGGAGATCTTCTTCTGTCTTTCCTTCGATCTTTAAATAATCCTCAAGCGCCAGGTTTTGATTACCCAAACGCATACGTAGATCTTGTAACAGGTGCCCGGTCTCTTCCTGAAGGACGATGGGGGGAAATTCCACAGAAGCTCCTTCAACGAGTTCTTGCATGATTTTATCCCGGTGTTGGTTTTCCGCCTCGATTTTCGCCTGTTCCTGCAGACTCTCGCGAAGCTTAACTCGCAGATCAAGCAAGCTTTCAAAATCACCCAGATTTTGTGCCAGTTCGTCCGACCACTCAGGGATAAAGCGTGATTTCACCTCCAGGCACTTGATGTGAAACTTAGCGGCGCGATTTTGTAGATCTTCGCTGGGATGGTCCTCTGCAAAGGTATATTCGTAGGATTTTTCATCTCCGGCGGTTAATCCTAAAAGATGCTCAATAACGTCGGGGGTGGGGACATCGGTTTCCGGGTCGACTAGGACGGAGATGTCCTTCATGTCGAGCAGTTTTGCGTCTTCATCGTCCTCTGGATCTAGGAGTTCACCGGATATATTTGTGATTACTAAATCCGTTTCTTCGGCAGGGCGATCAACAGGTTCAATCAATGCTTGGCGCTGGCGAATTCCTTCCAGTGCATCTTCAAAAGCTTCATCTGTGACTTCTGGTTCTTCAAAGGGGATCCTAATATCTCGATATGGGCCCAGATTGACCTCAGGCGTGAGGGGAACCGTATAGCGAAGTTTGAGGGGGTCTTCGCGGATGATTTCCTCTAGCGCACCGGGAGCATAAGGCTCTATTTCAGATTCTTCGAGCGCGTCCCGATAGATTTCCTGACCAAGGCTTTCCAGTGCTTCTTCGAAGATAACATCTTCACCGAATTTTCCCAGGATTACCTCGTAGGGCGCTTTCCCAGGACGAAACCCGGGAATCTTAGTCCCTCGGCTGAGGCGTCGTGCGGCGCCGCGCATTGCTGTTTGAAGTTGATCCGATGCGACTTCAACTTGAAGTTCAACTTGGCGGTTTTCCAGGTCCTGTCTTTCGATTTTCAAGATACGTCCCTTCCTGGCAGTTGTGAATATTGTTGGGGTAAAATTGATGGCCTGATCTTCCACGTGAGACCAAGCCAAGCGAAAAGCCCACAGTGGGGAAGGTGGGATTTGAACCCACACGCCCGAGGGCACGTGATCCTAAGTCACGCCTGTCTGCCAATTCCAGCACTTCCCCCAATTGAAGGATTATAACTTTCGCCCGAAAGCGTGTAAAGGTTATTTGGGGGAGGGTGAGGGAATTGTGTTTTTATTGGTGTCCACATAGTGTTGCTTATAGCTGCTCAAGATATGCAGGGCCAACTGTAATGTCCGCCGAACGCGACATGGCTTTGTGCTATTTTCTATAGGTTGACGCCCTTCAACGCTAAAGCACCCTTAGGAGGCAAGGCGCCGCTATGCCTCTGTTTGCGAATGCGTTTGTATTTGCCCAATTTCACGAATGGTGTGGTAATTCAGTTGGTCTAAGGGAGCGTCGAGCGCATCTGTGCCAGATGTAAAAGATCATGGTCCGTCGCTATTCCCATCACCTCGAGCAAAGATGTTGGACCGAGAAGGGAATGCAGGGCAGGCTGGTTCCATTCAGCCTCGGTGAGAATCTCCAATTCCTGTAGAAGGGCTACTCGCGCTTCGAGGAAATCACTTAACGCCTCTGGCCCCGATTGGCCGATGTAATTTCTCTCATCCGCCCAGATATCGGTATCGAGTGCCGTTAAATGTGGCGATTCGGCAGCCGAGAAAGCCGCCAGCCGTGGCCTATTGACTTCCATCTCTGCGTCGCGCAGATGACAGACGATCTCCACCGGCGCCCACTCATTCGGTGCTGGTCGGCGTTTCCACTCATCGTTCGAGAGCTCACGGGCTAGCGTGGTAAGTGCGCCAGCATGCCCACGGAATCGGGCTGAGACCGCCTGTGCGGTGCGGATTTCCTCAGGATCGGGGGCGTTAACTTGCCCATCTATCCACCCAAGCAAATCGTTGAGACTTCCACCCGGGTACTCATCACATGGATCGTCTGAAAGATGATAGACGCGCATGGATAACGCTCGTGCTGGGGCGAGGTCAAGCCCGGGGTCGTTTCCCACCATCACGGCCTCATGCGGCTTGCGACCTAATTGACCGAGGATCTCGGCGTAATACGCTGGCTTGGGTTTTGTGAAATGGAAGATATCGTAGCTAGTGATCAATGTGAAAGGGATTTCTTCAGGTGCCAGATCTGCCCATCGAAGCCGCTCCTCGATCGCAACCCTCGGAAAGAGAGGGTTGGTCGCAACGACAACCTCAAGTCCCTGGTTGAGAAGGCTCTCCACAACGGGTCTTGCAGAAGGGCGCGCGCCAGTAACCTCTTGAAGCGAGGGGAAGATTTGTTTGTAGAAGGTATAAATCTGCGCCTCAGCTTCATCCATATTGAGGTTCAAAGCTGGATAGAAGTAATCCGCGAAAGCTTTTTCAAGTGTCAATCGGGGGTCAGTGTTTTCAATCATCTTCTGGCTGCCGACGACGAGTTCGCGAATGAAACTGTCTGGAGGGAGTGTGTCTGACATGAATTGACCCAGCCGCTGGAAATAGGCTGGGAGGAAACTCTCCATCTTGTTATCAAGGAGCGTGTCGTCCAGATCAAGAAGGATGGTTTTGAGCATCATTCCTCCGGGGAGGTTCTGAAAACTGGAAGTTCGAGGTGACACTGCCCACAGCCGATCTCTGGTTCGGGTACATCCTGGAGTGCTTTCGTGCAAAAGGCTGTGACTTCGATACCTCGTCGAAGACCGAGGAAGCCGCGTTCAACCTTCGCTTCCAACACCATGTTCGGGCAAGCGTTGGCTATCTTGATCGCGGGAACTTTACATTTTTCGCAAAGGTCAGGTGTGTATTCCCCTCCGCCTGGAGTACTCTCGAGCAGACGGCATTCCTGTAGAGCTCGACCTCGATTGAAGTCCTCGTAGTAGTAGGGGCATTCCCGACCGGTAGGGGTAATCATAGTGATGGGGAGATGGTTAGGTTGATCTAAACCCGGGTAACGTACTCGCCGGTGCGGGTATCGACACGAATTTTATTACCCGTCTCGACGAAAAGAGGAACCTGAACCTTTAGGCCGGTCTCCACCGTAACGGTTTTATTTGCGCCTGTGGCAGTGTCGCCTTTTAACGCCGTCTCCGCCTCTATGACTTCGAGATCCACAGCAGTTGGTAATTCAATATCGATCGGTTCTTGCTCATAGAAGGTGAGCTTCACCTCCAGGTTTTCAATGAGGTAATCCACTGCATCTCCTACCGCGTCGCGGTCGAGCGCAGGCTGCTCGAATGAAACCATGTCCATGAAGTGGTACAGGTTTCCGTCATGGTAGAGGAATTGGGCTGTGCGGTAGTCAAGCCGAACGTCCTGCACCCGATCGCTTGATGTGAATGATTTCTCAAGGACGGCGCCGGTGCGCAAGTTACGGACTTTTGTGCGGATCGTGGCCTTACCCCGTCCGGGTTTATGATGGGTGTACTCGATTACTCTATAGAGGTTCTCATCCAATATAAAAGTTACTCCATTTCGCAGTTCGTTGACATCAATCACGTTTTTAATCCTTCGACTTATGTGTTGAGTTATGGTGTGGTGATTATAGTCGGACGCGGTGATGAGCGTCAATGCGTGATCACAGACCAAGCCAGCGAGAAGCTGCTTCCGGAAGTTCTGCCAGGCTACCTTCTTTATGTTCGCATCGTGGGAGCGAATCGACGAACATGCGTCCGTAGAATTTTGAGATGATTCTGCGATCGAAGACCGCTACGACTCCCCGATCTGAGCGGGTGCGGATCAAACGGCCAAAACCCTGCCGGAAACGCAGGATGGCTTCGGGAAGCATATACTCATCAAATGGGGATTCATACGACTCTGCTCGAGCGGCGATGATCGGGTCGTTGGGTACTGCGAATGGCAGGCGTACGATTCCAAGCACAGAGAGAGCCGGTCCGGGGATGTCGACACCTTCCCAAAAAGAACGTGTACCGAGCAGGACGGCTTGCTCTGTCGACCGGAAGCTCTCCAGCAGGGCGTGCCGGGATGCTCCTCGGCTCTGTTCGAGAAGGTGAATACCCTCCCTCGTCAAAGGTTCGGCCAAGGAGCGGGCTGTAGTCTGGAGCTGGGCATTCGATGTGAAGAGGACCATCGTTTTTCCTCCGATCTCCTTCACCAGGCGGATCAATCCACTTTCGAGAGCGCGTTGATAGGCTTGTCGCTGGACGGGTTCTGGTATGTCGTTCACAAGATAGAGCAATGTCGATGATTCGTGATCAAAGGGTGAACCCAGTGCCAGTTCATCCGCGTCCTGCGCGTACAATCGCCGACGGATGTAGTCGAAGTCACCGGCTGTTGTGAGCGTAGCCGAGGTCATAATGACGGCTTCTTTTTCGTGCCAAAGATAGCGCTCCACGAGAGGTCCGACTTCGAGAGGTGCGGCATGCAGCGAAAGGTGCTCGCCAGGTGGGCGGACGTTAACCCAATATATATCAGCTGAGTCCGGCTCAAAGATCATCCGCTCGAGGTGTTTGTAGACCTCACCGAGGCTGCGTCGGGCGATGTGTGCAGCTACCGACAGGTTTTCCGCAGCTTCAACCCCAGTCTCTGCCAGGCTTTCAAGATCATCCGCCATTTCTGAAAGTTTCTCAACGATCTTAGCGAGTGGGCCACGTAAGTTTTCCCAGGAGATCTCCACCTTTTCCCAATCAGGGAGCGTTCTTGTTGCAGGTACGATGCGCATTTGCTGCCCGTAGAATCCCAGTTCTTGTCCTTCACGTTGATTATCAAGAACTTCAGAGATACGTTCGAAGAGAGTCTTGGACATCTCGATGCATTCGACGGTCCGGTCAGAGATTGCACTGATAACTCGATCGACCTGTGTAGAACCCTCGGGAGGCAGCGAGGCGCGGGCAACTTCTAATATCTGCCGCAGGAGTCCCCTTGAACGGCTTCCCAGGTCACGCAGCACGCGTTGCACTTCTATCTCCGTAACGCTGAAACTCAGACCGTTTGTCGTCGCTGCCTCAAGGTGATGTGCCTCATCGATGATCAGATGTTGATACTCGGGGATCACGCGGTTCCCGATGGCGATATCAGCCAACAATAGAGCGTGATTAACGATGATGATGTGTGCTTGCTCTGCTGCAAGTCGAGAGCGGTAATAGGGGCAGATCCCGCCTGTATATTGAGCGCAATTCTCGAGTGAGCAGTCATCGTTATCGGCAGACAATTTAGACCAAATTACTGATTCTTCCCGGGGCAGGTTAAGCTCGCTGCGGTCACCGCTGCCACCGTTGGTGAGCCAGAGCAGGAGCTTGGTGAGGACGCGCGTCTCTTCCGCTGATCGCGGTCCCAGGCTGCGCAAGGTGTTGAAGCGACGGGGACAGAGGTAATTGCCGCGTCCTTTAAGAACCGCTGCATGGTACTCTGTGTCCAGAGCCTGGTTCAGGTCCGGAATGTCTTTGTGGATCAATTGATCCTGGAGGTTGAGCGTATTGGTTGAGATGACTACAGGCCGGCCATTTTGTGCTGCCCATGCGAAGGCAGGTGCCAGGTACGCCATCGATTTCCCCGTCCCCGGCCCAGCCTCGACCATTAAGTGTTTGCTCTCTGATAGCGCTTCCGTCACCGCTCTTACCATGCTGATCTGCTGTGGACGGTCTTCATATCCTGGGAATGCGCGTGCCATTGGTCCACCCGGCTCGAAGATGGAGGCGATTTCCTCCACATCGAGCGCGACAGGCTCAGCCGATGGTGATAGTTTTCCTTCCGGGAGGGAGGCTTTCGGGAACAGGGTCGGGAATTCACCCTTCGTAGGCTCTTCTTTTGCACGTCTCTCGCCGTAGGCCAGATCGAAAACCCAACCAGCCCCCCATTCAAGCTCCTCTCCGTAGCGAGTGATCTCCTCCAGGATGGGGAATGGGATTGCACACGCACCCTCGTATAGTTGAAGAAAAACCTGGCGAGTTGTGTGGGCGTCATCAATCGCGCGATGGGCAGCTCGTACCGGAACGCCGAGCGACTGTGCCAATGCCTGGAGACCATACCGTCCTAGAGATGGAAGCATGACAGAAGCCAGGTCGAAAGTGTCGAGGTAAGGATTTAATTCAAATAAACCTCGGCGCTTCATGAACGCCAAATCGAATTGGATGTTATGCCCCAGGATGGGCAGGTCGCCGACGAAAGCATCCAGCCCTGAGAGAACCTTGGTGATCCGCGGAGCACTGGAGAGCATGGCGTCCGTAATGCCGGTGAGTTGAACGACGGCGGGGGGGATCGGGCGGCCGGGGTAGATGAGTTCCGACCATTCATCTTCGACACGGTCGCCGCGAAATCGAACGGCACCGATTTCAATAATGGCATCACGCGCGGGATCCAGGCCGGTGGTCTCGAGGTCGAAGGAGATTAGTGATTGCATAGGATTGAGTGTGGCATTATAGCATCCCCGGTGGCGCCCTATGCTATACTGCGAAGGTATTTAGTAAGGAGTGGGATGGGCTGGTTCATTCAGAAATCACGACCATGGAAACGGTAACGAATGATGGAAAATGGTGTTCCTCATTATAGAAGATCAGGGTTCAGGACCGGCATGCAATGAAAGATCCGGCGATGGATGATATGTCGCTGGCGCGGCGAGCGGGTTCAGATCACGAGGCTTTCGGCGAGCTATACGAGCGGCACATCCGGAAGATTTACAACTATATATACTATCGGACTGGGAACTATCACGATGCCGAAGACTTGACAGAGATGGTCTTCCAGCGAGCGCTGCGACATGTTGCAACGTTCGAGGATAAAGGAGTTCCTTTTACGGCCTGGTTGTATCGGATCGCGCACAACCTGGTTGCGAACTGGCACCGCGATCGCAGTCGTCGCCCGGTCGTCCCGCTTGATCAGCATGCAGCTGTGAGCGAAGTAGCCGAGTACCCAGAATCAGAGGCGATGGCTCTTGAGGAGACCGAGTTGCTGATGAGAATTGTGCGTCAGCTCCCCCCCGACAGACAAGAGCTATTGATCCTAAAATTTGTTGAGCGCATGTCGAACGCGGAGATCGGAGAAGTAATGGGTAGAAGTGAGGGGGCGGTTAAAAGCCTGTATCACCGGACATTGAATGCTATGCGAGCAGAAGCAAGAAGTTTGGAGGAAGAGAGCGCCAAAGCCAGATCCGAAAAGAAGAAATAGCAGGATGAGAGATTAGATGGATGCAAGCTTAAGTAAACAGAGATTGGAAGAGCTGCTTTCGGACATCCTTGTTCCGGTCGAGCCCAGTGTGAAGTTTGTCCGGCGATTGCGCGCTCGATTGGTTACCTATCACGGCAGAGGTCCGCTCTCGAGCTGGATGGTCATCGTTGTGATTGCTACGGTGTTTTTGTTGGCGGTTACCTCGATCGGGTTGATCATTCGTATTTTCCTGGGCTGGGTCAGCTTGATCGGGCTTATTTCCAATCGACGGCGGATGAAATCTGAAACGAGAGTCGCGACGTAGATTCGCATTATCCCCTCTAGTATCAAAATTGAACCGGAGTTAACAGAGTGCTGTGAGGCACTTTGTGTTGAGTGGTCCTCGATCTTTATGGTGATCACACGAGGATTACAGAGGGATTTCTCGCTGCGCTCGAAAGGACATTTTTCGGGGGCAAAGTCGAAGGATCTCAATCCCCGGTCAAGGATCGAGGGGATTGTATCGCTCCGCTCGCAATGACAAATCTTTGGATGATGGAGAGTGCTTCGCTTGCAGCATGTTCAGTTTTTCTGCCCCCCAAACCCCCGGCGGGGGCTCCAGGGGGAACAGTTTTCCCCCGGACCCCCTACAAGAAAGACAGACCGTAAGAAATCCAAGAACCGTCCTTGTTATTGCGAGGAGCCCGTCAGGGCGAGGTGGCAATCTCCGCTCAAGAATCGAGGAGATTGCTTTGCTACGCTTGAAATGGCATTAATTAAAAAACGGGCTTTTAGACCCGTTCAAAATGCGAGAGGATTTAGATATTTGCATTTAGGCTAAATTATCTTACCCTTATTTTCAGAACAGTCCCCAATCGCTGCCAGTTCCATCCTCCATCATCGAGGGTTCCCACATTTCCATACCGATTTCAACCATTGCCTCGATTCCCGTCGCTTCGATGGCTTTACTGCGAGTCATTTCGATCAATGCTGGCGCGTAGGGGCAGAAGGGTGTCGTCAGGATCATTTTCAGTTGGACGCTCTCGTCATCGATCGATACATCTCGTATCAGACCCAATTCGATAATATTGAGCCCAAGCTCAGGGTCCATCACTTCGCGCAGCCGATTGCGCAGCGTCTCGGCTGCTTCCGGATGCGATGAATCCGCTTCCCAGATTGTCGTTGCTGCTGATTCTTCACTCATATTCTTTTTCGCTCATCAACTGGACGGAGAACGCGCAATGTGCATCCCCATCCAACATGCTTTGCACCTGCTCGACCGGCAAGGATAATGCCTTGGCAATAAAGGTCTGATCGATCATGCAGACCTCGGGGTGTTTCTGTCCAATGACAAAATAGGGACAGCTAAATGCACGGATTACGACGATGTCTCCACGCCGCTCAGACTCCGCAGTGAAGCCCTCTTCGTTTAGCAGTTCAAGGAGACGAACTAAGCGCTGAGCTATTGGAAGCCCCCCGAGTTGGCTGGCATAATCCTCGGCCATTGTATCGGCGATGTTCGAAAGCACACCCTCGTAGTAAATAAGGGGTAGCGATTCTTTCATCTGGTCGAGAAGCCGACTGGTAAGGCGGAGGTAGCGTGTGGGGAAGAGCTCGTGAGCCTCTTCGGTCAATGAAAATAATTGGTGTGGTCGACCGACGCCATGCTTCACTTCCTCTATGCGCAACAAGCCGTCAACCTGCAGTTTACCCAGGTGGTGACGCACGGATACAGGGGATATGCCCGCCGCTTCTGCCAGTTCCTTCACTGTGCAGCTGCTGCGGGAACGTAGAGTCTGCAGTATCGTTTCGCGCGTTTGAGAGGCCATTTTCCGCAGTATAGCACGCCCTGTCTCCGAATGTCAATATTTCAGATATTTATGATTATTATTTGGGCAGTGATCCTAAGATCGGCAGTTTAACGGTTGAATATATTAGATATTTCTCACAAATATTGACATCATGGAAGGGTGCGTGCTATAATCTTGCGTTATTCAAAGCGTTGAAGAGGCAGTAGAAAACAGGCCGGAGGGTGTCTAATGACGGATATTTTGGAAGTAAAAGACCTGCATACTTCCATCGATGGACAGGAGATCCTAAAGGGCGTGAACCTGATCGTCCGCGAGGGGGAGATCCATGCTTTGATGGGCCCAAATGGGACGGGCAAATCGACTCTGGCTAACGTATTGATGGGTCACCCGACGCTTGACGTGACAAAGGGTCAAATTCTCTTCAAAGGTGAGGACCTGGCAGGCATTGCTACAGACGAGCGAGCACGGATGGGGTTGTTTCTCGCCTTCCAATATCCCGTCGCCATACCCGGGGTTTCCGTCGCCAATTTCCTGCGGCAAGCGATTAACGCTCACCGCAAAGCCCGGGACCCGGAGTATAAAGGGATCTCAATACCAGAATTCCGTAAGCTGCTAAAAGAGAAGATGGACTTGCTCGAGATGGCGCATGAGTTCGCGGGTCGATACCTGAATGACGGATTCTCCGGCGGCGAGAAGAAGCGCGCCGAGATTCTGCAATTAGCAACGCTGGAACCCTCAATCGCAATTCTTGATGAGACGGACTCGGGTCTCGACATTGACGCTCTGCGTATCGTGGCGAGTGGTGTAAACACACTCGCGGGACCCAACCTGGGCGTGCTGATTATCACCCACTATCAACGTATCCTGAATTACATCAAACCTAACAAAGTGCATATTATGCTCGATGGTCAAATCGTTGAGTCTGGCGGGGCGGATCTAGCGGAGCATCTGGAAGAGCAAGGCTACGACTGGGTCCGTGAGAAGCACAATGGGAAGGTAGAGGCGTAGGGAGGCTTCGGCGGTATGGCTTCATCAGGGGATATCAAGAATCTCCAGGATATTGATCAATATAAATACGGGTTTAGCGATCCTGACGTGTCAGTTTTTAAGACGCGCAAAGGCTTAGACCGGAAAGTGGTCGAGCAGATTTCGGCGATGAAGAGCGAGCCGAAGTGGATGCTCGAGTATCGCTTGAAGGCGTTCGAGCACTTCTTAGAACGTCCGATGCCAACTTGGGGCGGCGATGTCGGCGGTCTTGACCTGGATAGCATCTATTACTATGTCAAACCCGCGGAAATGGAAGGGCGCACCTGGGATGACGTTCCTGATTCAATCAAGCAAACCTTTGATAAGCTTGGCATTCCAGAGGCTGAGCAAAAATTTCTCTCTGGCGTCGGTGCGCAGTACGAATCGGAGATGGTGTATCACAGCATCCAGGAGCACCTCGAACAACAGGGCGTAATATTCCTCAGTATAGAAGAAGGCTTGCGACAGCATCCAGATCTATTCCGTGAATACTTCGGAACGGTCATCCCCTATACCGACAATAAGTTCGCCGCATTGAATAGCGCGGTATGGTCGGGAGGGTCTTTTGTCTACATCCCTCCCGGTGTGAAAGTGGAGCTCCCGCTTCAAGCTTATTTCCGTCTGAATATCGCGAACATCGGCCAGTTTGAACGCTCGATGATCATCGTCGACGAAGGTGCGGAGGTTCATTATGTAGAGGGCTGTACGGCGCCGACCTACTCAACGGATTCCTTCCACAGCGGTGTGATCGAAATCATTGTCAAACGCGGCGCCCGCAGTCGCTACACAACAATTCAGAATTGGTCGACCAACGTTTACAACCTGGTTACTCAGCGAGCGATGGTCTATGAAGATGCATCGCATGATTGGGTGGATGCCAACATCGGCAGCAAACTTTCAATGAAATACCCATCCTGCTACTTGATGGGGAAGGGCGCACGGGGCGAGATCCTTTCTATGGCTTTTGCCACAGATGGACAGCACCAGGATACAGGCGGCAAGATGGTCCATGTCGCACCATACACGACCAGCAAGATTACCGCTAAGTCGATTAGCCAGGGCAGCGGTAGGTCATCTTATCGTGGTTTGCTGAAAGTCCATGACGGTGCCGTCGGATCGAAGTCGAATGTAGTCTGCGATGCACTGCTCCTGGATCCGCATTCGCGATCGGACACTTATCCCTATATCGAGATTGACGAAGCTGACGTCAGCATCGGTCATGAAGCCTCGGTGAGTAAAGTCGGGGAACAGCAGCTTTACTACTTAATGAGCCGTGGTTTAAGCGAGGAAGAAGCGATCAGGATGGTCGTCTCTGGGTTCATTGAGCCCTTGGTTAAAGAGCTTCCGATGGAATATGCCGTGGAGATGAACCGCCTGATCCAGATTCAGATGGAAGGTTCAATTGGGTAGAAGCGGTTTGCAATCCAGGTCATCCTAAGTATGGATTTCAAGATGAGGTTTCACTGAGCATGAGTTCCCGAACTGTTAGCCGGCGCAAACGTGTAGTACGAAAGCAGAGAGCGCCGGAATTCAATTTCACACGTGAAGATGTCGAGGGCATCTCTCAAGCTCTTGGTGAGTCAGCTACGCTTAAAGCACATCGAATGGCAGCGTGGAAGCAATTTGAGTCATTCCCCATGCCGTCAACGAGTGATGAGGCATGGCGGCGGACGGACATCCGCGGCCTTGAGGTTGACCGGGTTAAAGCGCAGGCGAGTGCGAAAACGCCTGTTGACCCGGAATTGCTCCAGCCGCTTGTCTCAGAGTCTCATGGAGCGCTGTTGGTCCTACGACCGGGAAAGGCTCCAGAACTTCAAGCGGAAGATGACCTGAAAAAGCAGGGAGTGGTATTCACGGATTGGGCTACAGCCGTACGGGAACACGCAGAGATCCTAGACCGTTATGTAGGTACAGTTATTCCGGCTGAAGACGGCAAGTTCGCCGCACTCGCGGCAGCGATGAGTCAGGAAGGAGTGCTGCTCTATGTTCCTGCCGGAGTTCAGCTCCGGCAGCCGCTTCATTCCATTTTCTGGGCGCCGGGCACAGAAACGGTGTTTTTCCACCGAGTGCTCGTCGTTCTCGAGCGGGGTGCGTCGGCAACTTTCTTTCATGAAACCGCTTCACCGACGGAAAATGAAGGCCAAACGGTCCATGCTGGGACTCTTGAAATCTCCTTAGCAGAGGAGGCATCGTTGAAGTTTGTTGAAGTGCAGAATCTTGGCGGGCACGTCTGGAACTTCACACACGAACGGGCGAAGGTCGCCCGTGAAGGTCGGTTGGAATGGATGTTCGGTGCGGTGGGGAGTCAGCTGACAAAGACTTTTTCCGATATAGACCTGATAGGGCAGGGGGCAGAGGGACGTATTTCCGGATTTTACTTCGCCAGCGAACAGCAACATTTCGATCTTGATACACAGCAGAATCACTTAGCGCCGAACACAACGAGCGATCTGCTTTACAAAGGTGCACTGGTCGATCAGAGCCGTTCTGTCTGGCAGGGAATGATCAAAGTCGCACCTGAGGCGCAGAAGACGGATGGTTTTCAGGCTAATCGCAACCTGATTTTAAGTAAGAAAGCACGCGCCGATTCGATTCCCGGTTTGGAAATCATGGCCGATGACGTACGCTGCACTCACGGTGCTACGGTGGGCCAGTTAGAAGATCTACCCATCTATTATTTGATGACGCGCGGTTTTCCGCGCGAGGAAGCTGAGCGAATAATGATCGACAGCTTCTTCGCACCCATTATGGAGCGCATACCCTTCGATGGCGTGAGGGAGCGTTTTCGGGGGATGATCGAAGCGAAACTTGGCAATTAAAGGCGGACTATCATACAATATTAAGCTGGTCTGTCTGAGAGAAGAAGTGAGAGAAGTTAATGGCAAGAAAGATGAAGGATGCTACGACAATTAACCGAGTAGGTGAATATCGCCACGCGGTTGGAGAGGTTGTTGAGGTTTATTGCGATCATAATCGGGATGGCAGCCGTGTGCGTGACTGGCTACAGGGCGTTGTCGTGCAGGCGGACGAGAAAATGGTTGCGATCCAGTTCACAGAAGACGTGTATCTGACCGACGGCTGGATGGTCCCCGATCGAGTCCTCTGGACGCAGCACGGCAGCGAATCCATCCGTCAGTCAAAACGAAAACGCAAACGCGCAAAGCGCAAATCCTGAAACGCATTCCAATATCGACGTGAGGGTCTAATGGAGTTATCCTTCGAATCAACCACGCTTGACATCCCGGCGATCCGTCGGGATTTTCCAATTCTTGAACGCGAGACGGAACCGGGAGTAAAGCTGGTTTATCTGGATAACGCGGCAACATCCCAGAAGCCTTTGCAGGTTATCGAGGCGATGGATTTCTATTACCGGCAGATGAATGCAAACATCCATCGCGGCATCCACTGTCTGGCGGAGGAAGCTACGTTCGCCTACGAAGATGCCCGAAAGAAGATTGCCGCCTTTATCGGTGCGGAGAGCTGGAGAGAGATCGTCTTTACACGCAATACGACAGAGTCACTCAATTTACTGGCGTATAGCTGGGGCAGGGCAAATCTGAAAGCGGGTGATCGTATCCTGCTAACAAAGATGGAACATCACTCGAACATCGTCCCATGGCATATGCTGGCGGATGAATTGGGGGTAATGCTCGATTTTGTCACCTTAACCGATCAGGGGAAGTTGGACCAGGAATCTTTTGCATCCCTTCTCGAACGTGAACCGAAATTAGTCTCCTTCACTCAGATGTCCAACATGCTGGGGACGGTCAACCCGGTCGCCGAGATGACCGAGCAGGCGCATCGAGCGGGTGCAGTTGTGATCATCGATGCAGCCCAATCTG
>Ga0114922_10000215_pt1 | contig 55017 bp, 5 predicted proteins | sample AartaG_FD_100975 | JGI IMG/M metagenome (GOLD analysis project Ga0114922, IMG submission 100975) | Deep subsurface microbial communities from Aarhus Bay to uncover new lineages of life (NeLLi) - Aarhus_00045 metaG | ecosystem: Environmental > Aquatic > Marine > Oceanic > Sediment | place: Aarhus...
ATAATCAATGTAGCCGCTGTCACCAATGATAATGTTGTTACCATTGGAAGCCGTAATAACATCCGCATCAATACCGCCAAGGATAATGTCTTTACCAATCCCTGTAACAATCGTATCAGAACCACCTATCAGCGACTCAATCGTCTCCACCAGACCCAACGTGATGGGCTGGCTGCCGAAGTTCGATGCGTCAGTGGCAGCGGAGGTTATCCGGCCATTGTCACCAAAGACGATATTGTAGCCCGTACCTGCATCTATCACATCACCATCCGTCTGGCTCACATCCGGTACCGTCTTGCCTATGTCATCATCGACAACGGTTTCGCCGTCCTCACCGCCGATGATTATATCATCGCCCGCACTCGTTGTGATATTATCGCTGCCGCCCACATCCGGGGCAATCGACCAGATTCTATCAATATCTGACGGGTCGCCGTCGACTATCGCGTAATCCACAAAGCCGCTGTCGCCAAAAATGATATTATTGCTTACATCGGCGGTGATAATGTCGTCATCCACACCGCCGAGAACGATATCTTCGCCAGTCCCGGCATGGATAATATCTGAGCTGCCGACCATCGGGTCCACACAAATCACGAGACTGACAGGATGGTCGATACCATCTGTTTTGTCACCGGGACCACCACGTCCCAGCACGGCGACAGCATATTCCTCAAGCTGCTGCAGGGCTGCGGCATCGATGCCTTCGCCTGAAATATCAGGCACCGGACCCAAAGCCGGTTCAAAGTAGAGTACCCTGCCCCGCTCACCGAAGATGATGTCCTCGCTTTGGCCGCCCACAATTTGGTCGGCACCCTGACCTCCAAAGATGACCAGCGGCAAAGTCGACGCTGAAGCTTCGACTATGTCATCATCCTGTTCCATCGTTTGCGGAATAATGAAGCTTTCAGTGCTCAGTTTCACGATATTAACGGTGACCAGAGCGCCCTCTTCAGGTACGGAGCCATCTACAAAGGTTATCGTGTCGGTCTCCGCGTTGACCAGGAAGTCGGTGCCTGCCTCCTTCACAAGACCGTTGACAAGCACACTCACCTGATCGCCTGCCTTCACGTCGGTTTGCAGAGACAGCTCGCTCACGGACGGCCCGAAGGTGAAGTGCTCAACGGTCGTCTTCCGGACCTCGACAAGGACAGTGGCACCAAATTCGTAACTGTTCGTGAGGCCGACCGTATCGTTCATCGTGTTAACCACAAACTCGCTCGGGTCTAACTCGACACCATCAACGAAGACGGTCACCTTGTCCTGCGGGGTCAAGTGATCGCCCGGACTCAGTTCGTTGGTCATCTTGAGCTGATTATTGTACGGTCCCTGAGTATTAAGGACGAAGAATCCGTCTTCGCCGCTGTCCAGGTCAACGGTGACCGTGTCATTGCCGAGACCGGTGTTGAGGGTCGTGACCGTACGGACGTCTGGACGCAGGTGTGTCCCGTCGATTGTGATTGTATCATTGCCCCAACCCGTCCAGACGGTGATGCCGTCGGCGAAGTTGCCCTCCGCCTCATCGGCCCGGTAAGTGATTACCCCCTGGGCCAGTCCGACAATGTATATCTCGGCATTGGCCGCAACATTCGGATCGAGGGCGGAAGCTGCTGAGTGAGAATCGGTGATCAACACATTACCGTCGCCCACGATGGCTGCCTCATCACTTATCATCAGCTTATGCCTGCCCTCACCGGCGTCGATATTTAACGTACCGAGAATGTTATCGAGATGACCGGTCAGGAAGTCGACATATTCGCCCAGCTTATAATTGGCATCGGACGAGACATATATCCACTCGTCCCCGTCAGTAAGATTGATGTTCGTAACAGCGGTGGTGCCCCGGACATTAAAGACATCGTCACAGCCGAGAGAGATGTTCAGGGTCTCGACACCGTAGTAGTTTATGCCGTCCACGCGCGTTGCGACCTCCACCGTGCCGATGAAGGCACCCCAGTTCGCAGCAAGAATGGCGTAATCCTTAAAGTTAATAATGCCGTCGAAATTGAAATTCCCCTGCGACCAGTCGCCTGGTCTAAGCCAATTGGTCCTGAGGACGGCAAAATCCAACACATCAACCTTGCCGTCAAGATTAGCGTCACCTGGGAGGTTGGCCGTCTCAATATGGTCGATAAGCAGCTCACTGTACCGGCCCTGGAAGGTAATGTGATATACGCTGCCGTGTTTGCTGACCGCAACATTATCGGTGTATGGCAGGGCCGGGTTGGTGTTATTCGGGTTCAAGACCGCACTTAACGCTTCAAGCAGCTCATCTGCTGAAGCGCTAAACGCTATTTCTTCGGTTTCAAAGTCCTGAAGCACACCCTCATCGTTCTCGAGCACAAAGTGAATCTTGTATGCACCGGTGCTTGTCGCATTGACCGTGATAGTTTGGATATTGTTGAGCTGCGGCGTAACCGTGCCTTCCCGGACTGTGCCGGTCTTTACGTCGACGGATGCGCCCGGATTGGGTATCAGGCCGGTCTGGGGGAACGGGCCGTTTTCATCACGCGATTCCGCCCATTCAAGCGCCGCCTGATTGATGCCAGCCTGTTCGCGGATGAAGGTTACAGTGTAGGTCACGTTAACGTTGGTACGCATCTGCGTGACCTTGAGGTCGCTGAAGCCGTAAAGTGCCTGGAGTGCCGTTTCGACCTGTTCTGCACTCCAATCGTAATTCAACGTCACCAGACCATAGCCATCGGCCTTCAAAATATATGTCCCGCTCCTGGCCTGGACGAATACGGTCTGCACTTCAGCCACCATGGGCATATCCAGACCGGTCAGGGTCGTGTTGGTAAGGTGGGCAAGGTTATCGTTGATATCCCCGGTGTCATCGACGTTGAGGACATCATCCACGCCGTCTCCCATGTTGACGGTGAGCAGTGCGGCGATTTGGTCCACTAAGGTTTCGTCATTGACCACGTTCACAACATCGTTGTTGGCACCGGTATCGACCGTGGTATGACCGCTGACCGTCTTGACGTTTACGGTATCTTTTCCATTGGCCGTGCTGATATTCGTTGCTCCCAGGTGCGTGGACTCGATGGTCATTACATCTTTTCCGGAACCGAGTTCTATATTCAGCGCCTCGAGGTTGTAATATGTGATGCCTCCCGGGATTATCCTGTCGCCGATTACCGCCTGGTCGCCCATTCCCAGGCCGCTCAGCCGCTCGTTGGTGAGCACGCCGGTGTCATCTGACGGGCTGTTGCCGTGGAACACATTCAACGTGTCCACCTGCTCTTCTTCCACGACCCGTATGTTCAGGTTAAACGGGGTGAGGAAATATTCATCCCCGAGCTCAGGCATAATCACATTATTTGTATCATCATCCACCGGCCAATTGCTCGCAAAGGTTACTGTGGTACCAGAGACCACCGGCGTGAAATCTGAGGGGATACGCTTTGCCATCGCGGTTGTTATCGTCTTGATATCTTCGTCCGCCTTCACGGTGTAGCTGTAGCGGTCGCCTTGGTCACCCGGGTCGTTCGGGTCGTCGTTGAGGGTAATCGTCCAGATTTCATTGGGCTGGAAGTCGGCTTTTACGATAAATCCGGGCTGCAACCATTCAATATCACCAAAGTGGTTCTGGTCAGGCCTTCCACTGAACACCGCCTTGCCATCGGCAGAGGTCTCATTCGGAGCCGGTTCTACTGCAAAGTCTACCGCAAACGGCTGCCCGTCTTTCCTGCTTACAATAATACGGCTGTCGCCGAGAATACCAATCCGGGCCTCAATATTGTATAAATCATCATCTAATAGCGGGTCGTCTTTGAGGCCTTGAAGGATTGCATCGGCCAAGTTCTGAGCCACACGGGAAAGGATATCCTGATTTTCTTCAACTTCGTACTGGTACCATTTTCCACCCAGCTTGAGCTTCCATATTTCGTCCACTTTCGGCGTACCATTGAGTGTGAAGGTCACTTCTTCCCAATCAATGGTGGTTGCAGCCGATGGGTCGGGCACGCCAATAAACGTAATCCGGTCGAGAGCACGAACGCCATCGATGTCGAAATCGACCCAGAATTGTGAAGTTTGGATGAGGGACAGGATATCGCCGGACACACCGTCCTCCGCAACGTCAAGGAGTATACCACGGGCCGGACCGTTCAGGAACATGAACTGATACGCGAAGTCGTTCATCCTTGGGTCGAATCCGAAGCGTTCGCCGGTCAATGGATTGATATGTATTGCATTCGGGTCAGTAAGGGTGGCATTACCGTTTACCGTACCGAAAGCGGTTATGGTTCCGTCGGCCAGAGGCCAGTTCGTTTCTCCTGGCAGCGTAAACGGATTGTTCAGGAACCGCTCTTCGCTGACCTTAATCCCGCCTTCTATAATGAGCGGACCTCGGATTGCGTTGACCCGCTCTTCCATGGCGGGGAAGACCAGGGCATCGCTGCCATCAATGACATTGTCGTCTATAGCGCAGACCATCACGGTCTGCTTCAAGTCCCAATTGCCGGGCGTGAAGAGGAGCTGCGGTGTAATCACCGCGTCGCCCTCGCTGTCGGGGTCGATTATGAATGCCACCGTGAAGTCCTGCTCGTCCGCCCGGCTCACCGTGATGACCCGGCCAATGGCGAAAACATCATAGCCCGCGGTTATATCAGCAGGTGTTGGAAGCGGAATCATTTCAGCAATTGCCGCGGCAATGTCAGAAAGAGTGTCCCGGAACCGGACTGTGTAAGAATATTCATCGCCATCCAGAACCAGCGTCCACTTTTCACCCATAGCCGGCTCGCCGGCGAGTTCAATCTCGGCCACGAGCACGCCTTCATCGGTTGTCTTGGTTACCGAGGCGAGGCCCCTGGTGTCTTCGATAATTTCGAACGACACAAAGAAAGACGTAGCATCGGATGTTACCAGGAAAGCCTCTTTGTTGTCGGAATCGCCCGCGGCGTTGAACAACACCTTTGGTTGACCATTTTCAACGATGGTATATCCATCGATTTCGCCTGCCAGTCCCGATGCGATTGCCGCCAGGTCATCCAGCTCACCATTTACTTTCTCAACTGTGTGGGAGAAATGATAATCAATAAAATCACCGTTACTATCCTCGACCGTAAGCGTGACCCTCCAAATTTCACCTTTTGCAGGTTCTCCGAGGAGTTCAATAAAGGCCCGCGGCGTGGCCACGTTAACCTGAACCGCTTCATTCTCGCCAAAGTTGGCATCGGCATTGAAGGCCAGCTCCGAATTGTATGTTCTCGTCGGCTGCGGCACGACATTAACGATGACGTCGCTGCCCGGCTGGTCGGTCAGGACCACATAGTAAGTGTCGGTAAGAGGGCTATATTCGCTGAAGGTCTCAAACTCCATCCGGGGGTCGAAGCCGATTTCATACTTGCTCGTTTCGTTTACCGGGTCTGTGTCAGTCGGGTTGTCCGGGTCTATTTCGTCCGGGTCAATCACCCAAATATCGTCCAGTATATACTCGCTGCTCTCTGCATCATAAGCGGCAATCTTCGCCGATTTTCCGAGGCCACGGCCCTGGACAATCGTGATGGTCTTACCCACCAGCTCGATCGCATTCGGATTCACCTCGTGGCGCTGCAGAGAGACCACCAAATCATACGACTGGTTGAAAACTACTTCTCCCAACCTGTCCATCCTGAAGGGATTCGGTGCGTAGTCGATACAGGACCCGAGTCTCAACCTGTAGGTTCCCGTCGCATTGAACTCATATTCGAGGAACGGGTCTCGCGCCGTTATGCTGCCAAGGTCCAGAACGTGTCCGAAATTATGTGCAAGATTGTCAGGATCGTCCACACCATATCGGGAAACTGCCAGCACTGTATCATTGTCATCCAGCAGTTCGAGCGTCAGGCTCGAGGTGAACGGCACAGAATATGACACTTCAAAACCGAGGAACCGGAACAGTACGACCTTTTCGACATCGCTTACGATGTTGGCATTATCAATGTCGAACAGACCGCGAACTTTTCCGCCTTCGAGCTTCAATCCGATAGTGAAGGGGTCATCTCCAACCTGTGGGGCGAGCTCGGACGCGACGGATTTGTCCTCTATGGTCAAAGTATCTCCGACAGCGGAAGCCAAAAAGATAGAAGTATTGTCATTTATTGTCTGAGCCAGGCCTTCGGCAATGGTAGCCATGTTTCGCTCTGATTTTGGCTTTCCCGCCGGAGCAATGAAGCTGAAGTCATACCCATCAAGCGTAATTGTCCAAGCTTCGCCCGAAACAAATGCTCCCTCCAGTTTGATTTCAGCTTTCAGGAAGTGTTCCCGTAAGTCATCTATCTTGTCTGATATGGAGTAAGCTTTGGCTCTCAGTTGTGTGAGCGGGCCCACATCGACAGGAGCGCCGTCGGCAGCAGTAACTGTAAGCACAGCCCCGCTTGAGGTCGCCGAGATTCCAACGTCCGGCGGATTGCCATTCACAGCCGCCATGAAGGCGGACGCCACATCGGCAGGCTGGTCGTTCCCATCCGAGGTGTAGGTATAGTCCTCATCCTTAACGATGAGGGTCCACAAATCATTAACCTCCACCGTGCTGTCCACGAGGAGTGCCTGGCTCCAGTCAAGTTTGGGTTTGCCGCTGACCGTTGCATCGGCCTGGTTAGCCGACGGCTCAATCTCGAAATCGAGAGTGAAGCTACTTCCATCAATTCTGGTAATAGTGATGGCGCTGCCTTCCGTAGCGGCGGTGAAGCCGGAGACATCATCAAGAAGAGCCGCCAAGCCATCAGCAATATCGGTCAGAGCGGCATCTGTAGACAGCACCTTATAGCTGTAAAGCGTACCTGCTAAAGTTACGGTCCAGGTATCGTCGGCGTTAAACGGACCGCTGAGCACAATGGTCTTCGTTGTCGCTGACGACCCGATTCCCGCAGTGTCCGGGGTAATCGTAAGCGTAACGCCGAACACGCCTCCGCTCACCTTAGTGAGCGTGACGGTACTGCCCTCGTCATCACCTGTATAGCCGGCGACACCATCTAAAACAGCCGCCAACCCAACAGCCACATCAGTGAGATTGTTGTCCGTAGACAGCACCGTGTAGCTGTAAGGCGTACCTGCCAAAGTTACGGTCCAGGTATCGGATGTGTTGACTGTACCGCTGAGCGCAATTGTCTTTGTCATCGCTGATGAGCCGATTCCCGAGGTGTTCGGGGTAATCGTAAGTGTAACGCTGAACCCACCTCCGCTCACCCTGGTAACCGTGACGGTAGTACCCTCGTCATCACCTGTATAGCCGGCGACACCATCCAGAACAGCCGCCAATCCGTCAGCCACATCGGTTAGATTGCTGTCCGTAGACAGCACCGTGTAGCTGTAAGGCGTACCTGCCAAAGTTACGGTCCAGGTATCGGACGTGTTGACCGCACCGTTCAGCGCGATGGTCTTTGTGGTTGCTGTCGTTCCAATCTGCAAGCTGTTATCGTCGGGGTCCTTGGCCATGAGCGTGAACATTCCTCCGCCCATCTTTGTGACCGTGACTATGCCGTCCTCGGCGGCAGCCGAATAGCCGACAACGCCATCTAAAACAGCCGCCAACCCATCGGCCACGTCCGTTAGAGCATTGTCTGTGGACAGCACGGTGTAATCATAAGCCGTACCAGCCAAAGTCACTATCCAGATATCGCCCGTGTCGACCGCACCGCTCAACGTAATTGTTTTCGTTGTCGCTGATGACCCGATTCCGGCGGTGTTCGGTGTAATCGTGAGCGTAACGATGAACACGCCTCCGCTCACTTTGGTGACCGTAACTATGTTGCCCTCCGTTGCAGCCGAATAGCCGGCGGCACCATCCAAAACATCCGCCAACCCATCAGCCACATCCGTTAGATTGTTGTCCGTGGACAGGACCATGTAATCGTAAGGCGTGCCCGCCAAAGTTACGGTCCAAATATCGCCCGTGTTGACTGCGCCGCTCAGTGAAATGGTCTTCGTCGTCGCTGATGACCCGATTCCGGCAGTGTTCGGCGTAATTGTAAGCGTAACGATGAACACGCCTCCGCTCACCGAAGTTACCGTGACTACGTTGCCCTCAGCAGCAGCCGTATAGCCGACGGCACCATCCAAAACAGCCACCAAACCATCGGCCACATCCGTTAGAGTGCCGTCTGTGGACAGCACCGTATAATTATAAGGCGTACCCGCCAGAGTTATGGTCCAGGTATCGGACGTATTGACTGCACCGCTCAGGGTAATTGTCTTTGTTGTCGCGGTTACTTCGTCGATTGCTGCACTGCCGGCCTGAGTAACTTCTATCTCGGCAGTGAAGGGCTGAGCACGAGAAACCGTAAGGGAATCTGTTCCCACAGATGTTGTAAATCCGGCAGCGGCATCTGCGATTATTTGCGCTGATAGACCCTTGGCAACGGCATCCAGTGTCAACGCATCACCGCCTGAGCCGGCAATGTAATCGTAAGGCTTACCTGTTAGGGTCAGAGTCCATTTTTCGCCGTTTCTGACCGTACCCGTCAGGTCAAAGGTTGCTTCGGTCCAGTTGATAAGCGTAACTTCATCCTGTAACGGTGTTCCGCCGATTACAGCGAGTCCTTCAGGATTTGTGCCCTGGATAGAGAAAACAACCATAAATCCAGCCACGTCCGAGGTGGTGATAGTGAGCTGGTCACCGTTTGGCACGGCGGTTAACGACCCGTCTCCATCAATATCGCCTGCCAGTGCAGTGGCAATGCTGGACGGCGTACCGTTCTCCTGACCCGTGTGTGTGTAAGGTGTACCATTAATCGTGAGTGTCCATGTTTCACCTTTCTTGACCGGACCGGAGAACCGGACAGCAGCGGTGGTAAAGTGAATCTGTGTCGACTTATCGGCCTGCACAACAGAAGTCGAGCTCGTTACGGTGCCGGCTGACTGGACCAGTTGTGTCACTCCGTCCGTTGTGAGGCCCTGGAGGTTAAAGCCATTTGGATCCTCGATGATGAGATGAACGCCAACGGCATCCGATACGACACTCGCATTGAAGCGTGCCGGAAGCAGAGCGGCCAGCCCCTGTGCAACGCCGGCCAGGCTACTATCGGCGGCAACGTGGACGTAATCCCGATAACGGATTCCCAGGGTCCAGACGTCCCCTTTTGAAACGGTCCCGTTCAGTACGAGGTCGACACGCGTGAAGAACAGATTGTTATCTTTGACACTGCCCGCTCCGATTGCGGGAACGAGGTCAATCGCGACGGGGTCCAGCATCTCCTGGGTAATTTCAAATTCATATATATCAAAGGTGCCGTCACCGGAGCCTTTGATTCTGGCGTATGGGGTCAGGAAATCGATGAATCCGTCACCGAACCCCCAATTCCCGACTTCCGGATCGAAGAACGTGAAGAAATTCTTCGTATCGTCGATGTTTTGTGCGCCCGTGGTCTGCTGCTCGTTTTCATTTTCCAGAACAGGTTCAGGCGCGAACAGGAACTCGTCGACCGGATGGGCCTCAACGGAAACGTGGAGTTCATAATCGACTCCGGTCGGAAGTCCGCCGAAGGTCAGCCAGTTGTCCACTTCGAGGAAATAGGTTCCGGCCTGCTCCGGCGCCGTGAACGTAAAGGTCAGGTAATCGTCGAGCCAGGTGGTACTACCTTTAGCGCCCCGGGTGTAAGGATTCGAGTAGCCAGGCCCCAGGGCGATAAGGTCCTCGGCCTCGTTGTACAGCTTAAGCTTGCTCGCCCAGACGATTGAATCACCGAACTCAAAACCATAGTCGATATCAAAGATGACCTGAAGGCCATCACCACCTGCAACGGTTGCTGCGGTAATCATATCCTCTGTAATAGTGAATTTATAGAAGTCAGTTTCACCATCACCTGTACCTTTGATAGTGATGTGCGGCTTACCGGTGGCATCCTGGATGTTCGGATTGGCATTGATGTTCCACTTTCCGAGCTCAATATCCTGCGCCGTAAAGAACGAGTCATGCACCTCAACTTCTTCGAGAACAGATGTCCCGAAATCTCCTTTGAAGCGGGTCAACCCAACTTCAACAGTACCTTTGAAGATGCTGCCGCCTTCGATAAGGCCCTTCAGTCCTATCGCAACATGGCTCAGGCTTTGGCCCGACCCGGCAACATAAGTATAAGGTGTACCATCCAGCTTGACCGTCCATTTACTGCCCGAAGCCACGTCACCATAAAGCACAATGTAGGCCCTGGTGAATTCGGTCGGCGCCGGAACAGTACTAATAAGGATGTTTGAATCTGTGGTGCTGATGGAGGATGTACTGCCGGCCGGAGCCGTAATGGCCAAAGCCGTATCCAGCGATTCGATAATCCCGGTTACGAATCCTTCACCAAGTACCATGAAATTAGTTGGCTCAACGACCTTGGTGGAACCATCGGATTCGATGATAAGAATGCCGGGCGCATCGTCATCGGTGATTTTCACATCCACAGAGCCAGGCTGCAGAGAATCTTTTCCTGACCCGGCTACGTAGAAATATTCGATGTCATTTAGTTTAAGGCTCCAGGTATCTCCCATGGATACCGTGTCGCTGCCCGTAAAGAGGATTTCGGCTTCGGTTACATGCGTGGTGCTCAGCGTCCCGGTGATAGCCACACCCGGGTCATCCGTCCCTGCCGCGAATGGCATGTTGTTGCTTCCCGTGATTTGCAGGGAAGTTCCGGTCGCGGTCGCCTCGAAGGCCTGGTCGTCATCAATTACCTGTGCCAGCCCGGACGTAACAGCCTCCAAATCCTGTCCCTCCTGGGCCACGTATATAAACGTTTTGCCGTTTAATTTGATTGTCCATGCGTTACCGGCAGCGGCCTCGCCGGACAAGGTCACTTCTATTGACTGCCATGCCCATTGGATCTCATTAACGTCAGCCGTACCGAACGGAACCACGGCTTCGGCCTTGAAGGCCGGTCCGCTGATGGTAAGTTTATAGCCGCCGGACCCGGGGGACACACTAGCAGTATAGCCGGAAGCCAAATCAAGATTCACGGCAGTGGCCAGCCCTTCGACTACATCCTCCAAAGTCAGGCCGAGGTAGTTGTCCAATCCGCTGACAATTTCGTGTGAGATACGCGAAAAATGCGTCCCTTCTTTGTCCAAATCATTTATTGCCTGCACCGTAACCGTCTGTGGGTCGTTCCAATTTCCCGGCGTAAAGAGCAAGTCATAGACCGAGCCGGCCAGTTCCACCTGCCCATCCACGGTTATCCGAATCGTAACATCACCGACCGGCTGTTTGCTGAGCACGACTTTATAAGTGTCCGTAGCCGACAGGTCACCGGAAGCGGTGCCTTCGGCCACCAGCGTATCATCATCCGACTGAACGATAACAACATCGGCGGCGTCATCATCGATGACTTCCACAACGACGCCGGGCACCGCCAGTCCGTCGTATGCACCTCCATCATCGGGACTCACACCTTGTATGACATTATGCTGAATAATTACGGGGCGCCGGCCCTCAGCCAGCATGTCCCGACCTTCCGGCAGCGTGTCGTCTTCTTCTACAGCTTCTACCGTGATTTTCTGCGGGATAAACCAATTGGTGCTATCGAAGAACAGGGTTACTCCGCTCGTACTTCCGTTGAGCTTAATCCCACGTCCGCCCGCTTTGTATAGACTTTCTGGCAGAGGTACTGGGGCGGCCGTAATCCTGACGGTCTCTTCCGGCGCCCGTGTAAGGAATATCTCGTATTCCGCACTCACGAGGCTGCTGTCGACAAGCGGATTCTCGAATACTCGGATTGCCCCTTCAACCAACCGTATCACAACGCCCGCTTCATCATTGTCGGCGACCTTCACGGACAGGTCCTGCACAAAGATATCATTGAAATTGAAATCGCTGCTGATGACTGTATGTTCTATCAGGCCGCTGTGCCCTTCCAGGCTGTTGCTGACCACCGTGATGGGCTGACCATCGCTTCCTCCGGCCACATTGAATGTATCACTGCCGCGGCCACCGACCAGTTCAAGCACGACATTTTCGCAGGTACTATCGACAAAGAACCGGTCATTACCCTCGAGCGCATCAACAATGACTTTTTCGACGCCGGAATAGGTTACGAACAGACCGCCTCCGAAGACGCCGCGGTCGGTCACGACGAAGTCATCCCCGAACTCCGTGCCCACAATGGTAACAGTATCGAAACCATCGCCGCCTTCAATACGCACCGGCGCATTCACGGTGAAGGAAATGAAGTCGGCGCCCTGGCCGCCATTTATGTTCGTATACGGGGCCTTAGGATCTTTCGGATTGACCCTGACAAACGCCCGGACACGGAAGGTATCGTCGTCTTCATCGCCGAACAGGAACAGTTCAGCCTTGTTTCGGTAGACTGTGAAGTTATCGTTGCCAATACCTCCATAGATCGTCGTGCTGCGACTGATACCATTACTCAGGTAACCGCGTGTCGTCAGGGTCGTTTCAAAGAAATCTATGGGGTCAAGGCCGTTGTGGGGATTGCTTCCATCGCGCGGCGATTTAAACACCTGACCAATCTGGAAGGTATCGCTGCCCGCGTCCCCGAAGAGTATGGTCGGCGCAAGGTTATCGTCCAATACAAACGTATCGTCCCCATCGCGTCCGAATATCCTGATGCCGCCGTTGATATCGCCGTCGTAATTGACACGCTCGATGGAGCCTCCCTCGACCGGTTCGCGGTTTTCATCCACCTCGATAGCCGCGACGACGCCCCTCGGCCGCGCCGGCGCGTTGTTGGCACGCAGCAGGAAGAAGTCGTCCTTGTGTGTACCAAAGATATTGAGGACATCCACTCCTCCATCACTACCTGATTCATCAAACACGTTGATGAGAGCCGAGCCGGTTCCGGCCAAACCGATAACGTAGGTGTCCCCACCCTTCCTGCCGTGCAGTGTGAGTTCGGCGCCGATACCGTTTGCGAAGGTCTGCTCGCCATAGCGATTGTAATTCACCTGAACAAGGTCGTTGCCGTCGCCGAGGTCGATGGTCGTCTGACCAGATATTGAATTGATATTTATCTCGTCATTAAATGTGTTCATTACCGGCGACTCATCACCCGTATTTATGAAAATGATTGCGGCGGGAGTTGATTCGATGAAGAAATCATCGTTGCCTTTGCTCAGGAACAAGTTGATTCTTTCAAAGCCTTCATATTTTATGCCTTCTGTCATCCCGAGACCGGTCAGCGTTGTCGCGGTCAGTTCACCATAGTTGTCCGCGGTGTCCCCGCTATCGTATACTCTCAGCGTGTCGCTGACACTCACCGCCGCGAGCACGACCGTGCTGCCTTCTGCACCCGACGTGAACCCGAGGACCATGTCTATCAGCATGGCCAGCTCTTCGGCCACCTTGCTCAGGTCATCCCCCAGGCCCGCCGTGTACGTGTAATTTGTGCCGTCCACGCACAACTGCCACAAATCGCCATCGCTCACCGTGCTGCTAAGTGTTACTGTCTTTACTATCGCCTCGGCATCCCTAACCGTTGCACTGCTTCCCAGGGGCGGTGTGGTTACTATCGAGAACGTTCCTCCACTGACCTTCGTGACCACAATAATGCTGCCTTCCGCGCCCGATGTGAACCCGGACGCCGTATCTGTCAGCATTGCCAGCTCTCCGGCCACCTTGCTCAGGTCATCCCCCAAACCCGCCGTGTAGGTGTAATCGGTGCCGTCCAACGTCAGGGTCCATACATCGCCATCATTCACTATGCCGTCAAGTGCTACCGTTTGTACTGTCGCCGCCGCATCGACAACCGTTGCGTAACCCTCCTGCGGCACAAACGCGGCAACTGCGAAAGGTTCGGCGTCAACACTCAATTTCAGAAGGCCGGACAAAATCTGATTCAACGTGCTGTTGGGAACCGGGTCCAGGCTGCCGGAATCACTGCCAACCCGAACGGTGTCATCACCAATACCTGTGTAGATGTTCGTCGGTCCGGAGATGGCTTCGATATTAACCGTGTCGTAACCGTTATTGCTATCAATATTGGTCTCGTTGCCGTGTGTACTTTCGACGGTAAATGTATCACTTCCATGTCCCAGCTCAATGTTTAAGGTCTCAAATTCATTATAATTAATGCCATCGGCCATATCCAAGCCGGTAATCCTGGTGGAGGTAAGGAAGCCAATGTTATCATCCCAATCCCCGGTCTCATCAACATTGAGGACATCATTGAGGCCGCCGCCATTCACATTCAGCCAGGCGTCAATGTCATTGACCTTACCGTTCACATTAAGGAACTCGTATGTATCGGGTACAGTCTCCCACAGGCCGGCGAAGCTTCCCACATTGATAACGTCATTAGCAGCCTGGGTGTAGATTGTAGTATCTCCGGATATTGTGCGTACATTTACAGTATCTTCTCCGCTGCCGGTATAAAGAACCGTTTCTCCTTCGTGGGTGCTCACAATAGTAACTATATCGTCGCCTCCGCCGAGCTCAACCTGCACGTATTCCAGGTTATCGTAGAAAATCTCAACAGGTATTCCGGAATTTGTCGGGCTCTCTTCTCCCTCAATGCGTACTCTATAGAATGTATGAGCTGCCTGAATCCTGTCTGCAGCAGTATAGAAGGCGTCTTCACCGCCGAAATATAACCAAGGCTCATTGCCGAGGTAGTACATCAAGTCACCGGTATCATAGGTACTCACGGCCCAGCTATCCGGCGAATATTTATCAGCGCCGGTCAGCTCGTAAACCAACTCACCCCTGCGGTGATAAAGGGCTCTACCGTAGACATCCACTATGGTAGCAGCGGTGTAAAGAACCACCCTGCCTGACTCATCAAGTACAAGAACACCATAGTAATCAACTAAGGGCTGGTCAAGCTCCAGCACTTCATCACCATAATAGTACCGCGCCTCACCGCCGGAGTAAGTCAGTTGGACCCCAAAGTTATCTTCCACTTTGTCGCGGCGGTTATGAATACTTGCCTGGCCGGGCGAGTGCAGGAACGAACTGCCATCCCAATTATAAACCGGCTGGCCGTTTTCATCATAAACCTGCTCTCCGCCGATGTAACGCTGCACTTCACCCTTGAAGTAAAGCACACTCTCACTTGCAATATGTACTAACGGATCGCCTACCTTATGTAATACCGGCTGACCAAACGGGTCAAGAATAACATTTCCTGTAAAGGGATCTCTGACAGGATCGCCAGGCTGGTAGGGCAGAGCCGTATAAGGGTCTATCGGCGCGTTCCCACCGGTAAGAACCTCCGTGTAGAATAGAAGCTCGCCTGTCTCAGGGTCTCTCTTCTGTTCTCCGCCAAAGAAATACTTCGGGTCGGGGCTGGTATAGTCATCGTGGAACAGAGGCCTTCCGTCAACGTCAAACAGGTCGACAGGGATTTGGTAAGTATCGAACAAAGCAGTAATATCAGTGGGATCCGCAGAGTTGTCCACATAGAGATAATCAGTGCCGGCGTATGTCTTCCAGAGGTCTTCGGACCTTTCAAAAGTAATCGTCTTGTTGCGCATTACTTCTATGAGAGCAGGTACATCATCTCCTAAAGTAACTCCATAAGTAACGTAATCATCATCAAGGCTGATGAAATCTCCGTCCGGCGCTCCAATAATCAAAACACTAACTTGGCCGGTGGTATTTTCCGGCACAAAAGTCGGGAAAGTAGGCGCATCAGGACCACCGTGGCCGGGAACTATACCTATAGCATCCAGGTCAAAGCCCGGCGTATCGTTGGTATCGCTCGAGGAACCGTCAATACGGATAAACCTCACCCATTTTAAACCTGTACCAGAGATATCGTAAGAGCGGCCAAAACCATAGGAAGCACCGGGTATATACACCGTAGTTCCTTCGCTGCTCTTTACGCTGTAGAAGTGTACTCCGTCTTCACTAACCAATACGTCTATTTCACCGAACTCCTCATCACCTCCGACTTCATATACATTAAAATCAGGACCCGGTTTATCAACCACTAAAACTGAAGGAGGAACGTCAACTCTATTCTGTTCGATATCAATATATAGATATGAGCCATTGACAAAATCAGAAACAAAGGATTTCCGTTCTGTTACAGTAAAGGTCTTATAGTCGTCAGGAGTCAGGTAAACAAACTTTCTATTGGGTTCTGTGAAATCTGTAATAACAGAAGGCAAACCCGTATCAGTGAAGACTTTAAAGCCTTCGGAATTTAAAAACACAAGGTTTCCGGCAGGATTAGGGATAATTGCCGGTATTCCGGTATCTGTAGTAGTCTCGTTGCCGTTCTCATCGATGAAAATCGGCTGGCCGTTAACTTCCTTCTGAACACCTCTTTCCTGAATTCCTTCTTCGTGAACTCCTTTCTCGTGAACAAGGTCATAAATAATTCTTCCCGTGACCGGGTCCAGAACCACCACGCGTAAAATCAAGTCTCCGCTTCCATCATCCGCGATAATAGGAGCCAACTGAGGCAGTCTATAATAAATTTTATTACCTAAAGCATCCTCGTAATACATGGTGGGAATCGGCTCAGTGTTTATGAAGACACTGGGCATGTCATTCAGAATATCACCGAACTCGGCAGTAAAGGCCGCAGTTGTTACAGTATAGACGTGCTCCTCTATGTCGGCGTCACCGTTAATCAGGAGCCTTGAGCCTATCTCATTGAGCAGGTCGGCATCGTCGACATACATCCTGTCATCACCGGCACCGCCTAAAATAGTTGCCTGGCCGCTTATCTGCTTTATCCTGATAGTATCATTACCTCCGCCGGCTATCAGGGTTACTCCTGTTTCTTCCATCGGCTCATCTTCGGTTAATACATCAGAGCCGGTTCCTAATGGGTCGACTTCGCCGCCTTGAGGAACGACGAACTCATAGTACTGTCCTTCTGCTATAGTGAAATCGTCATTACCATCGGCAAGGCGCAATTCTACGGTTTCAATTCCCTGCAATCTCACTCCGAAGTAAGGAACATTATCCAGGCCGACGCCAACAGGCAGGCCGATACCTTCAATGCTCAGGGAAACGTCCTCTACAGGAGTCCTGACAATAGTAGTTACACCAAAGATAACCGAGTTATCCGCCAGACTAATATACCTGTCGTCCGGCGCGCCGGTAATCTTATCATTACTGTCACCGGCTGTGTTAGATGCTACGTGTTTCAAGAATGTAGGTGCTTCTGCACTGCCGTGGCCGGGGATGATACCAATGGCATCCAGGTCAAATCCCGGTGTATAACCGCTTCCTGGATCAGTGCCGACAATCTGTATGAACCGGACAGCGCTTAAACCTGTTCCGGAAATGTCGTATGAACGGGCAAAGTCATCGTTACCGTGGGCCTCGTCGCCGGGGATACGCACTACAGCAGACTCGCTATCTTTAACACTGTAGTAAACAATGCCGTCGGCACTAACCAGCACATCTATTTTGTTGAATTCAACTCCGCCTTGGTCTACTTCATATATATTAAAGTCGGGGCCTGGCTGGTCCACAATCATCTCTACGAGCACGGCTTCCTCGATTACTTCCTGTTCGTAGATAAAATTACCGTTCTGGTCTTCGCCCACCTGTATTATGCGCGGCGAAATCCTGTTTGCCAAAATGCCACTATCAGAAGAACCATCCTGGTTATGAACAATTATCTTATCACCCTCAGTCTCAAAGAGCTCGCCTCCCTGAATAACCAGCTTGCCGCGAATCTCGGAAGCGTCTAAAGACCTGTCTGCTTTCAAAACGAAAGGCGGCGGGTCAATCTCAACAACAGGCGGCTGAATGAGCTTTGTCTTGCGTTCCAGATGACCAATCTGAAGATTAATTGTAAGGTCGCTCACTAAGATTTCAACCGTTGGGTCAAAGAGCCAGGAGAAGAAATAATCGTATTTGAACCGGACATTCGAAATACTGAAACTCTTGCTATCAAACTTAAAGTAGGGTAATATAGCATCCCAGACAGCTACCAGCCGATTAGCGTACCGCTCAACGAAATGGTCGGGATCGCTCAAATGACCCAGATACTCCCACAGTCCAACTTCAATAATGAAGTTGGTGCGTTTGTATGTAATCGGCTGGTAAACCACCTCAGGAGGCAGCTCTACCTCAACTGCCGGCGGAGTATACGTATACGGCGGCGGGTCAAAAAGCATGTGCGGGTGGTCTCCGCCGATGTGGATGGTGTCGTCGCCGGAACCACCAACAACAACCGTCTCAAAAGAAGGATTGGTGCTTAAAACATAAATCTGGTCAGGACCGCCTGCGCCGTCAACTTCAACTACCTCTATATAATTAAAGTTGACAAACCTGCCCGCGCCGGCAACATAGTTGTCGGTAATTACGAAAACATCTCCTATAGGCGTACCTATAATTACAAGCGTATCAATACCGGGGCCGCCGTTAATAACTACCGGCGCATTTTGCAGGTAGTCGTAACGGTTCATGCCGCTGCCGCCGAACACTTTTGCCAGGTTGGTAATTTCTTCGGGATTATCGAGATTTTCTCTGAGCACCAGGAAGGTCTTGAGTATGAACCTGTCATTTCCTCTTCCGCCGTGCAGGTAAAGCTTGGCGCGGTTGTGATTGACCTCAAACCGGTCATTCTGACCTTCGCCGAGAACGAATAAAGGCGTCGAGTTACCATTGGTCATTCTGCTCGTATCAGCAACAGGAACGCCGTCAGGGAACTCAAGGGTACGGTTACCGGTATCAGGGACCAACGGCACAGTACCGATAACAATCTCATCGTCGCCGCTGCCCATTTTTATTATAGTAATAACGCAGGTATCGTCGGACAGGAAGAAGTCATCACCTGCCTGACTGTCAACAACGAGGCGGTCAATCCTGCGGTAAGTAATTCTTTCGCTGCCGGCGCTGCCTAACTCCCCGGCCACGATAATACCTGTACGGAAAGGAGCGTTGCCTATGGCATTCAATGTGAAAATGTCACCCTGGTTTGTACCATTAACTATAAGCAGGTCCACACCGGAAGTACCGCTGTCTTCAACGTCATAGCGGGCCCCGTTACGGCCGGTTACGTTGAGGATAATGTATTCGGTAAGGGAGTTCTCTTCGTTGCCTTTATTATCGAGAGCAACTATTCCGGTCCAGGGAGCAACGGTGAGGGTGTTGGCGCCGACACGAATGGTGTTATCCACATCGCCTACGACTATGACGTTGTTACTCTCTCCGCCGAAGATAACGGCTTCTTCAAAGATGTACTTGAGGTCTTCCACGATTGCGCCGGAAGCGTAACGGTCACCTGTATCTCCATCTCTGAAAGGTGAGTTCTGTAAAGCCGCGAGGTCTTCTATGTCCGATATTGTATCTGCCAGCAGACTCTCAGACGGTGGTGACATCTTGGAGAAAGGTCCGCCTACATCACCGATGATAGTACCGGTAATGAACCTGTTATCAAATAAGGACATGTCCTTATCCTGGGCCTCGACCAGCGTATCATAACCGCCGGCATCGATAAAAACATCATACCCATCGTCACCGGTAACCGTATCGTCTCCGTCACCGCTGTTCAGGACATCGTTAAAAGGCGTACCAATCAACGTATCATTGCCTGAACCTGCTATCAGCTCTACGGCAATAAGGTCGGGGAAAATGAAATCGCCATCAATGGATGAACCACCAAGGCCTTTAAAGTTGAGTGTATTGTCTCCACCCTTGGCATCAACTATAACTTTATCGCCTTCGCTGCGTACGCTGTTTTTAATCACGAATTCATTGACGCCACCATGTACAATGCTGACCTCCTGCATATAGTTCGTAGTCTCATGCGGGCTTTGCGAGCTGCCGATAAAGCTGTCTACATCATTATTACCTTCAATGAGCAGGGTATCAGCGGCGCCGTCATCGTAAAGATACAGCAGCGGTACGGTCATCTCGAATGGCACATCAGGTGTGTTAGGGTCATCGTCATCGTCAATGTATTCTGTCACGGTGGTGGTGGTGCCGGAATCCACTACATATTTGCCCATATTAATGGTAACTTTTTCAGCCGATGTCCCCCGAAGATCAGCGACGGTTATGACATCGGCGCCGCATCCGGCATCAACCGTAATATCCTCAATGCTGTCAGTAGTTATAGTATTCATACCTACCGGGCCTACGAGAATATCGCTGCCGGATGGTGAAACGGAAATATTATCATTCTGCGGGGTAGCGGTGATACTAATGAAATCATAACCTGATTCGCCGTAAACATTGCTTCCCAGGCCGTTAAAACCAATCTTTATCAAATCCTTGCCGCTGCCGCCCCAGATATTGTCCACTCCGCCTACGGCGTCGATTTCATCATCGCCGCCGTCACCGTAAATTTCATCGTTCCCTGAACCACCGATAATTCTATCGTCACCGTCACCGCCCCGCAGTATTGACGGTGCCGACCCGCCATGCCTGATATAATCGTTTCCGCTGCCGCCATAGACCTTAACCTGGTCTGTGCCCGTGCTGATTACTTCAAGATAGTCATCGTTTCCGTCTCCGTAAAGTTCAGCCGACCCGTTTCCATAATAGACAATTACGTCTTCTCCGCTGCCGCCGTGCAGGTAAACCGGAATCTTCACGTTATCTGCCAGTACAATAGAATCATCACCGCTTCCAGCGTCAGCATATATGCTTGTGGCGTTGTCGTAGATGCGGGTTCGGCCGAAAGCAGTAACCTTGATTGTGCCGCCGTTTTCGTTTCCGCTAATCTGCTCAACAATGAATGACTCGTCGAGTTCATCCTGTGCAAAGTGAGAATCCTCTGACATATAACGGTATTGCCCGCGGGGTCCCATATTTAGGTAAAGGTCTCCTCCGGCATCTTGGTCCCAGCCGCGCTTATCAACTCCATCGACGTCGCCGTCTCCATCTATATCATGATTGCTTCCACCAAGGTATATCGGCTTGGGCAGGGACACATAGCCAACGTTAAATCTGGCCGTCTTGGTAATCTTGATAAAAAGGATTTTAATCTTAACTTTGAGAGTTAGTTTTACCGGCTGGCGGCCATAGCCCTCGACATGGACGTTGGCGCTCAACGACAAACTGGCCAGGGTAATACCAAAGACCTTGGCGCCGACCTCGGCGCTTAAGGTAAGATCAAATTCGTAATAAAGATTACCACCGCCCATGTCGGTAGATTGAGAAAGTATATGGAAATGAAAACCTCCATATATACAGAATCCGTTTGGACCTAACTGCATATACCCGTCCAGAGCAATACTGAAGTTGCCCTTGGAATCAAGCCAACCCACGCCATGCAAACTAATGATGCCGAAGAAATCAATACCAGCATCAAAGCCGAATTCCCAAACGCCCGCGCCTAAGAAATATGGTTGAGTTGGGTCATTGGGATCATTCCTGTATTGGGAGTATCCGCCTACTACAACACTGAAGCTGGCGTCAAACTTCAGCACCTCCAATATCTCCACATGCCCGGAGAGAACCAGTAAGAAAGAGTCGGCTGCTATACCCATTCTCTCGACACCACAGGTATTTATCTCAATGGTTCCGTTGGCTTCAATCGAAAACACCTCAGCATCGGCTATAGCATAGACATCAAGGTACAAGGCTATACCGCTCTCTCCCGGCTGGGAACCCCAATATACCCCGGCCCCGCCGTGGGCGCCGAAAGACAGACCCCAGAGGTTGAAGTCCACGGCGAACTCAAGCTCTATCCGGTCACTTAAAATAGCAATATCCAGACTACCGGAGCCTTTGGCAAAGCCAAGGAACTCGATTCCGCCGTAAATATGGATACGCACTCCGGGATAAACCTCATCAGTGGTCCCGGGAACATCTTTTGTGCTGCCGGTGGTATTTATTTCCAGGTCGACAACCGCCACGAATTTTAAACCGACACTTCCGCCCCACCCCGCATCCAAATTAATTTCTATCTTGCAGATTAATCCATCAGAGCCTACATACAACCAGCCATAAACATTAAGGTCTGCAAAAGGTTCAAGGGTAAGAGTGGCGTCCACCTCAATCTCAAGCTTGTTTGGACTAAGGTGAAACTCAAATCTGCCCCGCAGGTCGAATACGCTGCCGATAGAGAGGCTGCCCTGGAGTAAGAGATGTAAGCCCTGAGGAATCTCCGTCTCCTCAATAACCAGCTTGTCCGTAACGGGGTCTCGTTTTAACTTGCCTGTATTAGGGTCGATGGCAAAAGTATAGGCGATATAGGGTTCATCGGGATTGCCAGAATCGATGAAAGTATTGAACTCCAGGATAAACTCGCCGCTGAGGGAAATTCCGGGAATCATACCACTTGAGGCAAGCACCATGTGCACGCGCCCTACTATACCGGTGGGATCTCCGATAAAGACCTCAAAGAAGAGGGTCCCCGACAGCGCACCAAGAAAATCTATCTCTGCGCTTACTGCTCCTTCAATGCAGAAACTAACGCCCTGCTGTCCGAATCCTGCGCTTACACCGATAAAGCCGGTGAGCCGGATAGTATCCAGAAGAACCAGCTCAGCCTCTATTATGGCCTTAATATATATTTCTCCGTTAGCAGGACCGTTGGGGTCAACTGAGCCGTCAGCTAAAGGTGCCGCTTTATAAATGTCAATATGCGTAGGGTCGCCCGGCTCAAGCAAGGGCAGGAAGGAATCAGGAACATCAAAAGTTTGGTCGGTAAAGGTTGTGTTAAACACAACCCTCATCTTACCGGAAAGCCGGAAGATATCTTCCGGCATATCGGGCAGACCGATGTCAGCGAGGTCTATGCCCTGGCCCATTTCAAAGAAGCCGGCCACGCCAATGTTAGTAAAATCTACAATCACAAGACCGCGTGCTTCAGAGTAAGTAATACCGAAGAAGGACAGCTCAGCCAGGGCAAATATCTCAATCCGCTCGACGCTGAGCTTGAGGTAAAACCCGCCGCTCATTTCAAAGAGGTTAAGACCTCCGGGCCGAATCGCCAGCATTCCCGCTATTTCCACGGCGAACATATACGGGCCCAGCTCATAAGTCCGCTCTTCTCCGTGGATATTCAGGTTATCGCCGGCTTTCTCAATGAAGTATTGCTTGCTTCCGTCAATGACCCGCCAGCGCAAACCGTCCACCACTTCGGCTATTTTCGCTTCAGGGTCAGTGAGGGTGTAACCGGCATTGTCAAACGCGGCTATCCAGCCTGAAGATATATTGTTGTCCTGGAACATTCCGTCGGGGAGCTGGCTTTGCAGCGTGGAAACCTGGCCGGGACTATCTATGGTGAAGATAACATCGCCGGGAATACCTTCCAGGGTCAAAGTTTCCACCTTTGTATACCCGGTAGCGTTTATCTGCAGCATGGCGCTGCCGTAGAGGTAAATCCCGTATTGCTCCAGGAAAGTGAAATTGGTCTGGAACTTAAGCACGCCCCAGAACTGAGGGTCATCACTATATTCCTTGCTGTTATCCAGTACAAACCGGCCGGCTGCTGAGGCAACGTTACCTATCTTGTATATCTTGATAGTGCCGGACATGTCCAGCGTAAAGACGCTCCGCTGAAAATCTATCTCGAGGCAGACCCGGCCGCGGATTTCGAACAGAGGCTCCTCCAGTAAGCCCAAGGCGTTCAGTTGCACTCCGCCGGACAGTTCAATAAAGAACACACGGTTGGTTTCAGTGGTCGTAGCCGGCTCAACGACTCCAAAGAGCTCGGTCTCGGCCACGCCGAGGTTACCTTCTACATCCTTCCAGCTTCCTTCAATAAACTCGATGTCTACACGCCCGGTGCCGAAGTTGCCGGTAAAGTAGTAGCGATAAGTGTTGGTTTCGGCATCGATTAATTCCACCGTGCCGTCAACGTCAAGCTCGACATTACCCAAACCGGGACCGCTAAGGTTGAACTCATGTTCGGGGTCCGTGATGGAGCTTACATCTAAGGCAATACCGCCAAAAGTGTTGAAGCTTACGTCAATGTATTTACGCTCAAGGTCATTGAGCTCATTGCGGTCAATAACACTGCCGTTTAGCGGGTCATCCAGGTCGGCGCTAAGCTCGTAAACAATGAAGCCTTCGGTATCGGAGAGGTTTTCAATAGCACTACCGTCTCCGGCTGTATCCGACCAGGAGTTGGCTTCAAAGTTAACGGTAACTTCTCCCGGCGCAAAGCTGCCGGTCAAATAGTAACGGAAAGTCTTGGTACCGTACATCTGAGTGGGCTGCTCGGCGACAAAAAAGCCTATATTGTCCGCTGCCGGGCCGCTGAAATAAAACTCATCATTATCGATAGAGCTGATGTCCAGCTCGTTGCCACCGTTGGTCGAACGGAATACCACGTCGATGTAAGTAATATTTAACGGCGTGGAGCTGTTACTAAACAGGGTTATTGTCGAATTATAACTGTTATCAAGGGAAGCTCCGTTGCCGTCTACAGTTGACCACATGCCGGCAAGGAATGTTACGTTTACATCGCCGGCTTCAAAAATTCCGCTGACCCAGTAACGGAAGGTATTGGTGTTGGCATCGATGAGTATCGGCGCCTGGGTATCATCAAGCTGGACATTAGCTGCGCCGGAGCCGCCAAGGTTAAATTCCGCTTCAAGGTCGGTAACCGAGCCAATATCCAGAGTGTGCCCCGCAGGAGTATGAATCGAAACATCAATCCAGCCGCGGTTATTGAGGGCATCTACACCTATATAGGTGCCGTCGGCCGGATTCTCAAGGTCAGCGGTCGGGCCCTGGATCGTGAAGCACTCTTGCTCAGTGATATTGAGAATGTTACCATTGTCTTTCCAACTGTCCTTTATAAAGGTAACCGTCACCTCTCCGACCAGGAAACCATCAGGCAAAACACCGGCAAAATCATTGCTCAAATCGTAGCGGAAAGTGTTCGTGCCGGACAGGTCCCCGGGTTGAGTAGGCGCCTGGGTAATTGTTATAGTTTGATCGCCGACCCCCGGCCCGCTGAGAGTAAACTCGCCACCACCGATGGAAGCGACATCAAGGGTGTTTCTATGGTTAAGATCGTTGGGATCATAGCCGACCGCGGCGGCAAAGGCGACATCAAGGTACAGTCGCCCATTAATCTCGCTGATATCAATGCTGCCGCCGTTAAGCGGGCCGGCCAAGTTAGCAGTGGGCCCTTCAACCCTGAAGGTCTTGATATCGCCGGTGAATTCGCTGCCGTCACTATCCGTCCAGCCGTCGGCGGTAAACGTTACCTCTACCAATGAGGGTGAAAAATCTGTGAAGGTTCCCCCGCTCTCATATTCATCAAGCGTATATCTGAAACGGGTGATACCCTCATCAGCGAGCCGTACATAATACACTTCATCGGTTTCAAGTGAACCTGTATCCGGATCTATGATTTTCTCAATCACTGTAGTTACAAGGAGACCGTTTTCATCGATTTCTACGTCAATTGCCGTTGGGTTTCCCAGGATCACAGCGTTTCCGCCAACCGTAAGGTTAAATTCAGGGTCGGGGTCGAAAATGGAACTATAATCCAAAACACTGCCTGGCGCTGGCCTGAAGACTACATCGATATATTTCTGCCCGCTGTGCTCCTGATGGTTCAAAACTGTGACATCGATGGAAGGACCGTTGAACGGCCCAACCACGTCAACAGTAGGTGCGACAACCGTGAAGCTCTCGGTCTCAGCCAGGTTGCTCATTGCAGTGTCTTCCCAGGCACCGGCCAGGAAATTCACTTCAACCAGGTCAGGTGAGAAACTGCCGTTCAGATAGTACCGGAATGTATTTGTGCCCGGAATCCGGGTAGGCGTCTCAGTGGAAACCGATACACCTGTCGCGCCTGGGCCGCCAAGCTCAAACTCATCGCCGACATCAAGAATTTTTGAGATATCCAGTTCCGCGTTGGTTGACGGGTGGTAAGTAATATCTATGTAGCTGGTGTTGACTTCGGAGAAATTGACCACGCTTACCGACCCGCCGTTAAGTGTTTCCTCCCCTGAGCCATCCTCGATTATAAACCAGCTATTGTCGATAGCGGCGGCGGTAACTGTGGAACCAGCCGTGAATTGCCCGGTAACCCAGTAACGGAAGGTGTTGGTGACCTCATCTATCAACACCGGCGCCTGGGCGTTATCAGGAAATACCACGGTACTGCCTGCGGAGAACTTCTCAAATTCAGCGCCAATGTCGGTAACTGATGCGATATCCAGATGATAACCGGACGGAACGTCAAATCTGACATCGATATATCCGCGGTTATTGATACTTCCTATGCCGATGACATCGCCATTCCGCGGCCCAGCCAAGTCACCAATTGGGGTAGCTGGAGACGCATCAATAACCTCAACCGGTACGGGGTCGCCGTGGACATCGCGGAATCCCATTTGTAGTTTGCCGTAAATAGTGAGAAGCTGAACCTGGTCCGGGATATCGGCGAGGAACAGTACCGTAGCCTCACCAGCGGCTATCTTGGAAAGGTTAGCGTACAATTTAGCGCTGATACTGATGTTGTCATCGGCAAAGTTCAACTTGCCGGTAACAAGGAATTTCCCATCGGTGCTTATCTTGACCATGACCTGGCCGTTGAATACCTGCATCGAGGTATAGAGGGTGAATATCTTGCAGCTGCCGGTGATAGTCATCGGAGAGACAAACGCTGCTAAGAAACCATTCAAGCCGGGATTGGCCTTTACCATGTTGTACTGGGCCACCACCTGGTCTTTTACCTGAGCAAGCCAAGTCTCGGGAGTAACGTCAGTAGGCAGGCCGAATTCCGGACGGCGCAGCTCAAAAGGGTCCTCTATATCAGGGAGGCTCTGGAAGAACTCCACGCCTGCGGCAAAGTCGTTCAAAGCAAGACCTATCTGCGGCACAATCACCACACCACCGGGTATGGAGGCATTGATGAATACTCCCAAAGGCCCGAGTTCTGAGAGCGCGAAGCGGATTGTCAGACCCATGCCAGCGATTTCAAATCCGCCCTGGACCCCTATAAAGAATATGCGGTCTTCTACCGGCGTGGTAGAATCAGTAGGGTCTATCTTGTTTCCTAAGGCATCAACCTTAATGATTCCGCCGATGAGCTGGGCGTCAAGTTCGCCGCCGAACATCTTACCTTTGACGCCCACGCCAATAGAGGCAATATCAACTATGGGGAACTTGCCGGCCAGAAGCAGGCCGATATCTATCTTAAGGCCTTCGATAGTGCCGGAGAATTCCAACGAGTCGCACCCTTTTATACTGCTCACCGTGGCAGAAAGGGTAATGGTAAAGTCGGCGGGGTCAGCCTGAATATCCGGCCACTCAATGCCTATCTGGGTTATCTTGATGGGCATCCAGTCCGGCCAGCCAAAACCGCTGCCGGTGGCTGAGCCGATACCTAAAAATACCCCGAAACCAGGCAATGTCTTAAACGTCCCATCACCTAAGAAAGCGAAATTGCGGCCCTCGCCGGTGATGAGCATCGAACCTATACGGACCTCGGCCCCTATCGAACCAAAGCGTATTATTTCTTCGTTGGCCGCGGCACCCGTGTTGAGCTTTATGTTACGTCCGGTCAAAGTCACGTAGCCGCCAAGCTCAATCCTGAAGGTATCCACATCGAAGATAAGGTCTTTGACCTTTCCGTTTTCAAAATCAAGGGTAACGCTTAGGGCCTTACCATCGGAATTGCTGTCGGTAATGATGGCCGAAACCGGTCGACCCGGGAAGAAGCTCGCTCCGCCGGAAGCGATAAAGATATTACCGTTAAAGTCAAGGCTCTGGCCGAAAACTACATCTAAGCCCTGAACGCCTATTGTGATACCATCAAATTCAATTATGTCGCCAAGGTTGATAATTCCATTGTAACTTAAGCTGGCCTCTCCTATTGAAAATCCGTCTCCTCTTACGACAAGACCGTCCTTGCCATTATAAGGCGCGAGCGAACCGCTGATATTGAATCGCTCGAAATTGACGGTGGCGCTTTCAAGACTCAAAAGCTCCTGGGCCTGGCCGCCGTGGTCGGCAGGGTCATAATTAGGGTCGTAGTTTATCTTAATCTTCGTAGCGGTAATTCTTACAACGTTGGGGATATTGACATCCAGACCGTCTATCTTCAATCCGAACTTGCCCGGCACGCTAAAGGCACTACTCCAGTCTCCGCCGAGCAGGGCAAGAACGTCAACCTCAATATCAAAGGTGCCTAAAATACCGGTCAGTTCAGCAGTAATGCCACTGTCACCCTGCTGGCTGCCGAAACTCAGGCGAGCCTCATCCATTCCGATAGCCACCGTAATGACGAGCTTGCCGGCGTCAAATGAGGTATCGGCTAAGCCGATAGAAGGACCAACCAGCACCAGCGGACCAAGGGTAAAATCATCGCTCGAAGCGGCGGCATCCTGCGTATCGCTCTGCACGGTGAAATGCGCCTTGCCCGCGGCATTAGCGGTAGTATCGGTCAACCGCCACTTATTGGCGGCAAAAGTAACCTCTACTTCTCCATTCTTGAAAATATCTATATCGTCATCGGTATTGCTGTCGACAATCTTGTAACGATAGGTCGTGCCGGACACAAAAGAGACATCGAATTTTTCATTGAGGTTAAAGTCAGGAATCCAGGCATCAGCCACTCCCGCGCCACTCAAAATAAACTCATCTCCATCAATAGAACCGGCATCAAGCTGCAAACCTTCGGGCACCAGGAAGGTAACATCGATATAACCCCGCGCAATCAAGGTCTTTAAGTTTACCGAAGCGCCGTTAGCTGGATTGCTTAACATCGCCGTGGGCGCCGGTGGCGGCAACTGGCTCTGGGGAACCGCTATTGTGAAGTGCTCAGTCTCAGTAACGTTATTGGCGCCGCTGGCATCCGAGAAGGCCTGGGGCAGGAACTTAACCTGGACATAATATACGTCGTCTTCGGGGAACATTCCGGTAAAGTTATACCTGTAAACGTTGGATTCTCCTACCTTTTCCGCCCGGCCGTTAATGGTCACGCCATAAGTGGCAGGCGTATTTCCATCAATGGTCAGGATAAATTCCTGGGAGTCGTCGGTAATGGAATTCTCATTAAGGCCGACGCCATTGACATCATTGAACACCACTTCAATGTAACCGCGGTCGTTCAGTTCCTGAACATCAAAGACTCCTCCATTATAAGGTAAGTTAAGGTCGGCTGTAGGCGGCCGCAAAGTCGGTGCAGGCTGAGGCACGGTAGCTGAAACGCCGAAGACTGAAAAGCCGTTTACACGCAAATCCTGCAGCCTGAATCCCTCTGCTCCGCCAAAGGCGAATTTCGCCGCGCCGCTTATACTGAAAGCGCTCTGCAGACCGCCCGAACCATCGGGAATGTTTATGTAAACCGTGGCGTCGGGAACATCAACCTGCACCTGGCCTATGGGATTACGGGTGAAGCGTACTGTACCGGAAATTCCGAACACATAGTCGTTGCCGACTTTTCCTACACCTAATGTTACGCCCCCTTCGAAGACCTCTACTCTCTGCGGGGACGTAAAGACTACGTTGATAGTGCCGGATTCGGGGATACTAATGGTTTCATTAACGGTGCGACCGGTGGTGTTTATTTTTACTTCGAGGCTTCCTTCGACGTGAATGCCATTGCCTAATCCTATGATGCTGGCTTCTCCTGTGGCATACAGGGCAAATGTGCCGTCAGCGAACTTGACAACCCCCAGTTCAGTGTTTTGCACAAGCACGCCGACCGCATCGGGGTTAACCGAACCATCTTCAAGTTCCGGAGGTCCTCTGCCAAGAAAGACTTGAACGTTTCTGGCCCCGTATAGTGTGCGTTCGGTAGGCAGGCCCTGGTCGACCTTCTGTACAGTAAAATCGCCCTTTATAACCACATAGTCGCCAAACCGCAGCGTGCCGCCGGTAGCAGCAAAACCGATGGTATTGGGACCAACATTTATACGGAGGTCAGTATCGCCGACAGTAATTGTATCATCAACTTCATTGTCGGTGTTATTGACAAAGAAAGCAATTTCGCCTTCAAGCGCGCCGGCAAAAAGCGTGATATCGCCTTTGGCAATACCAGCCATGCCGGTTTCGTAGAATATGAATCCGCCCCAGCCGTTTTCTAATTTGCCGTCAGCGGGCAGTTCAGTCTCAAGTCCAACTGCAGCTACCTTAATGACTTTAGTCGAATTCGGCAGAGTAATCTGTTCAAACTGCAGCGTATCAGCGTAGATAGCATAAGTAGTACCGCTTACATCAAAGCCCAGAGATATCTTCTCGGTGGCACTGCTTTCGGCCTTCACACGCACATAAGGACCAGCGGGAATATCAAGGGTCTCGGTTCCTCCAGGAGTATTAAACTCTTCGTGTATCGCCTGATTAGTATTATTGACAGTCACAGATATCTTGGGGATGGTAAGCACAATATAAGGGATATCAAAATCAGGAGAAATTGACAGCTCACCGGCCATCCCCTTATCATTGATAATCAAAAGGCCGGTACCGTCGGTGATACTAAGAACGCCGCCGAGAGAGAACCTTAACTCGGTAACCGCAATCTTTATAATCTTTACGCCGTAGTTATTGGTAGTCTGCTCAAAGGAGATATCGCAGGTAAGCTCTATGCCGGCTACGCCTAAGGTCACCTCATCTCCCATGGCCAGCAGCAGGTCTTCGGTAAAATCGAGGTACTCAACGTCCTCCGGTGCAAGCCCGGTCTTAACCTCCAGGCCGTTAGCGCCGAAGCTGGCAATAAAATCCACTACGGCGTTCGGATTAACATCGGTGGTGGCATTAACCTCCACCAGAATCTCATCGACTTCGAGCGTTACTCCGGTAACGCCAACAAGTTCCACTCCGCCGCGGGCCTTTAATGCATAATAACTCACCTCAGATGGCGGCTGGCCTTGCGCTGCTACCGGCTTCATTAAAGCCAGGGCCAGTTCCACATCATCAACTGCCAGACCTATGGCGCCGGCAGCATCGGGGTCGTCATCGGCATCGATATCGCCGTCAAGGTCGCTATCCACCCAGTACGGGCCGCCCAAACCTACAAAAGCATAAACATTGCTTGCCCCTACGGTTAATATCGATACCTCAACCGGCGTCGGACTTCCGACAATTGTAACATCCTGCACTTGTCCCTTCTGGAAGGCAAAATCTCCGCTGACGTGGACAAACTCCGAGATAGTAAGAGTTGCTGTTCCGGTAACCTGCAGGAGATTGCTGGTAAAGTCCAAATAGATTACATCTTCCAGAGCCGGACCGGTGCTAATGGGGATGCCCACAGGTACTGAAGGCGGATTACCCGGAAAACTCGTGACAAAATCAACCACCACTGTTGAATCGGCAACGTTGGTTCCGTTGACCTGAATCTCCATATCCTGCACGCTCAGCGTCAGCCCGCTAATACCCACCAGCGCTGCTGAACCGCGTGCCTTTAAGGCATAATAACTCACCGTAGACGGCGGCTGGCCCTGCGCTACCACCGGCTTCATCAAAGCCAGGCCAAACTCGACTCCGCTCAAGGCCAGGCCCATGGCACCACCGGCGTCCGGCGTGTCGCTGCCATTAATGATTCCATCACCATTACTGTCCTTCCAGTAAGGGCCGCCTATGCCGGCAAAGGCATAGCCGTTGCCTACGCCTATCTTAACTACCGACACTTCAACCACGTTAGTATCAGTCAGCGTTACATTCTCAGTCGCACCCTGCTCGAATGCAAAGATGCCGCTGACGTGGACAAAATCGGAAATCGTCAGGGTTACATAACCCGAGGCCCTGATTAGCTCGCTATCATAATCCAGCTCTATATCGTCTGTGTCCGGACCGGTAGGTATAAGCATCTTTCCGTCGGGCAGAAGCTGAGTAAAATCAACTGCTGCGCTCCCGTCGCTGCTCTTATTGACCTCCACCAGCACGTTCTGTGCGGAGATTGTTAAACCGTCAATACCCACCAGGTCGGCTGAACCGCTGGCTTTTAACGCATAATAAGACGTGGTTCCTCCGGCTACCGGCTTCATTAAAGCCATGCCGAAGGAAAGCTCGCTCAAGACCACGCCCAATGCACCGTCGACAGCCGGGGTGTCACCGGCATCAATGGTTCCGTCGCCATTGCTGTCCACCCAGTAAGGACCACCCACACCCACAAAGGCGTGCACATTACTTGCGCCTACCGTCAGCAGCGATACCTGTACTGAGGTGGGACTATTTTTCGGTGTAACATATATCGGCTCGCCCTTGCAGAAGGCAAAGCTGCCGCTGACATACACGAACTCTGATATCCGCAGCGTCACGAACCCTTTAACCTGCAGTAACACGCCGGTGAAATCTAAAGCCAGTTCCTGTCCCGTAAGAGCAGGGTCAAGATACAGGCCTGGGTCAAGCAGGTCATCGCTTACTTCATAGACGCCGTCCTCATCAGCGTCCTCTACCTCGCCAAATACCGTATCGTCATCCAGGTCAAGGGCTGTAGGCCAGTCTAACGCCTCTGCCGCTATTGCTCCTTTGGCGCCGCTGGCCTGGTTTATCTCTATAATAAGATTGCCGACTTCAAGGTCAAAGGCACCAATGCCCACAAACCCTGCACTGGCCACCCTTCCTTTCAATCCCAGATAACTTCGGGTATCACCCTGTTCCGATGCCTTGATATTTGCCAGGCCAAGCTGCGCGCCGGTTACGTTAAAGCCTATGCCGTTTACACCGACGAACAGGTCCGCGTTATTCAATGCAAAAGTAACCAGTGAAGCGTCCGTCAAATCATCGGCCTCAATGGTTCCGTTGCCATCAATATCTACATCAATTATCTCCTGCTTAAAGGCAAAGTCCGCTTCGCCGTCAACAAATCCGAACAGGTCGAGAGCAATATGTCCGGACACCTGCAGTAGTTCCTCGCTGAAAGTAAGAGTCAAATCTACTGCGGGGTCCAAATACTGGCCTGGATTGACCTGGTCTCCAAAAGGATTAGGGTCGGTATCATCAAGGTCAACGGCCGTGCTCCAGTCTAATGCCGTATCGCCGGTGGCCTGGTTGATTTCAAGGGAAAGGTTGCTGAGTGATGCTTCGAGGCCGTTAATTCCGGTAAGAGAAGCGCTGCCTAAACTCGCTGTTACACCCAGATAACTGCGGGTGTCAGCCGGGTCAGCAGGACTAATCTGCGCCAGGCCGAGCTGACCGTCGATAACCTGAAAACCAATGCCGTTGACGCCGACAAAGGCATCGACATTATTCAGGGCAAGCATGACCAGCGACGCATCATCGAGCGTCTCAGCAGCGCTTAACTTCACGTCAGCGGTCTGCTTTACAAAGGCAAAATCCCCCGAACCAACGACAAACCCGAACAGGTCAAGATTAATACTCCCCGATGCCAGAAACAGCTCGGCGTTGAAATCAAGGGTAAGGTCGATTGCCGGGTCGAGATACCGGCCGGGGTCGACTATGTCGGCAAAAGTAGTGCCGTTTGTATCATCATATTCTACTGCTGTGGTCCAATCCAAGGCGCTGGCTTCAGTGCCCTGGTTAATCTTTAAGGTAATGTTGGAAACCGAGGCCGTAAGGCCATCGATCCCCTCAAGGGTAGCACTGCCTACATAGGCCTTTACTCCCAACCAACTGCGGGTATCCGTCGGGTCAGCGGGTGTAATCTGTGCTAAACCGAGCTGGCCGTCAACAACCTCGAATCCGACGTTATTGACACCGACAAACAGGTCGGCGTCGTTGAGGGCAAATATCACCATAGATGCATCATCGAGAGTCTCAGTATCACTTAACTTCACGTCAGCGGTCTGCTGGACAAAAGCAAAGTCTGCCGAACCAATGATGAAATCGAACAGGTTGAGTTCAAACCTTCCGGATGCCTGGAATAGCTCTCTATCAAAATTTATCAGCAATTCTTCGCCCGTCAAAGGTGGTTCGAGGTATAATCCGGGGTCAAGCTGTGCGCCAAAACCAGCCCCACCCTCCAAAGCAAGAGCCTTGGTCCAATCCAGGGCCACGGCATCAACGCCGCTATAAGCACCGCCGGCCTGATTGATATCCACCGAAAGGTCAAGGATGGTAGCGTCAAGGCCGGGGATCCCCTGCAGCGAAGCATTATCCAAACTTGCTCTTACCGCCAGGAAACTGCGGGTATCACCGGCATTTACCGCCTCGGTACTCGGAGCTATCTGAGCCAGGCCGAGCCTGCCGCCGGTAACGCCAAAACCGACACCTGAAGCTCCCACGAATGCATCTACCTCGCTTAAGGCGACAATCAAAAGTCCGGCATCATCTAAATCACCGGCCGCAGGATTAAATACTCCATTGGTATCTACATCCACATCTATAGTCTGCTTGCTGACAGCGAAGTTCGCTGAGCCGGTTATAAATCCGAACAGGTCCAGGCCGAGGCTGCCCCTTGCCTGGAACAGCGTATCCGTAAAAACAATATCCATAGTCGTGGTTTCACCGGTAGCTATTGTCAATGCGCCGTCAGGTGAACCATCGTCATTAAAGTCGCTCAGGGTGCAATCGATAACTTTGGTATTCAGTATGCCGTCGTTGGTTCCGCCAGCCTTGTTAATCTCCAAATCAAAATCGGTAACAGTGAAATCAACACCGGCAATACCAACAAAACCGGCGGTTTGCACATCGGCTTGTAACACAGTCCACGTACGCAGGTCAGGGGCGAGGTCTAACGGGTCAGGCACAGCCTTTATCAACGCAAGCCCAAACTCCACACCGGTAAGAGAGAAGCCCACTGCTCCCGGCTCGCCCTGCGGGCCGTTGACTCCCGCAAAGGCGGTCAGGCCGCTGGCACCTATCTTGAGCATCTCTACTTCTACTTCTTCCAGCGTATCAGCAACTGCGGCTTTACCGCTGTCCTTCTCAATGGCAAAATCACCGGAAACGTAGAAGAAACCAAAGAAGCTTAACTCTAAATTACCGTAGACATTAAAAACTTCGTCTTCGAAAAGTATTTCCTTGCTGTTCCCGCCGCCGGTGTCAATTACCAAACCTTCGGTAGTGGCGGGATTTCCGTCAAAATCAGTGGCCAGGAAGTCAACTACCTTGGTGTTTTCCACGCCGGCATTCTCTCCTCCGGCCTGGTTAAGCTCCAACGTGAAAGAGTGTACCGTTGCCTTGAAGCCGTCAATACCAACAACGCCGGCATCACTTACTTCGGTCGTTAAGGCGGCCCAGCTTCGAGTGTCATCAGGCGCCGGATTGGACACCTTCATCAGTGCCAGGCCGAACTCCACAGTACCGAACGATATGCCCATTGCACCGGCTTGATTTGCTGGGCCGTTCACCCCCACAAAACCAGTCACCCCACTGGCGCCCACGGTCATGACCTCTACATCTACCTCGGAAATGTCCGTGAGAGTAACTGTTACCGGCTCGCTGTACTTCTCAAAGGCAAAAGAGCCGCTTAAGTACACAAAACCAAACAGCCCGATGTCAACATTGCCGCCGGCCCTCAGAACGTCGCCGGTAAAGTCTATATCTATACTCTGGTCACCACCAATATCGACCGGATAGCTGCCTTCAATATTGCCGTCATTGTCAAAGTCGCTCTGCTGGAAGTTCACTGCCGCGGTGTTGGGAGTAGTTCCGCCATCTATAGAGCCGCCGGCCTGGTTGACCTCCAGGTAAAACTCAGTCAGCGAGATGGTCAAACCATCTATGCCAACCACGCTGATGCCTCCCACCTCCGCCTTTAACGCCGTCCAGTTCCGCGTATCGGTCGGCCCAGGCTCGGATACCTTCATCAGCACCAAGCCGAAGTCCACTTCACTTAAGCTTAAACCCATAGCGCCGTCGTTATCAATCGGGCCATTGACACCTGCAAAGGCTGTAACTTCACTGGCGCCCACGGTCATGACCTCTACATCTACCTCGGAACTGTCCGTGAGAGTAACAGTTATCGGCTCGCTGCTCTTCTCAAAACTAAATTCCCCGCTCAAGTACACGAACCCGAATAAGGCAATGTCTACCTCGCCCTGCAGGCATAAAAGGTCACCCGTCAGGGAGCTTAAGCTGATGCTGGTGGTCTCATCGATATCTACTGCGTTGAATGCACTCTGGGAGAAGTCAATCGCTTTGTTCGATACGCCGTTGTTGTCTCCAGCAGCCTGGTTGACCTCAATATATAGGTCGGTCATGTCTAAGGTCAGCCCCTCTATGCCCACAAGTCCCACGCCGCCTATGCCAGCTGTCAATGCCGTCCAGCTTCGCGTGTCTGTAGGAGCGGGCTCGGATACCTTTATCAACGCCAGCCCTAAGTTTACTCCTGTTAATGACAAGCCCATGGCTCCGTCGTTGTCCTCAGGGCCGTTTACTCCGGCAAATGCTGTCACCCCTGCCGCACCGATGGTCATTACCTCCGCCGCAACTACGGTGTCGTCTGTCAGTGTCACGCTCACCGGCTTGCTGCTCTTCTCAAAACTTAATTCCCCGCTCAAGTACACGAACCCGAATACGGAAATCTCGAACCCACTCCTAATCCGCAGGAGCTCTCTATCATAATCCAGCAGCAGGCCCACCGGCGGCGGATTCAGAACCTGGCCAAGGTCAAGGATATCCTCGAGCTCGCCGAACGTGCCGTTTTCATTAAGGTCAAAGGCCTTTTTCCAGTTCAGCGCTACGGCCTCATCAACACCTTTTGAGCCGGCGGCCTGGTTCGTCTCGAGAACCAGATTATCAGCTTCAGCTACGATACCCCCTACACCTAAAAGACCGGCGCTGCCCAGGCTTGCCTTCAAACCAAAATAGCTGCGTCCGTCACCAGCGTCGATATCTTCCTGCCCGGGTTTAATCTGGGCGAAAGCAAGCTGAGCTCCGGTAAGCTCAAAACCGATGCCGTCATGGGCTGTACCGTCAGAATTGCCCCCTATTCCTACAAAAATGTTACAATTATCGAGAGTAACTGTTACCAGAGCGGCATCGAACAAATCAAAACTGCTGTTACCATCGAGGTCAACGTTTATTCTCTGGGTCCTGAAAGCAAAGAAAGCGCTGCCTCTGACAAAGTTGTAAATCGCCAGGCTCAAGTCTCCCGAAACCTTCAGCAATTCTCCGCTGAAGTCGATAGCCAGCTCCTGCCCTGTCAGGCCCAAATCCAAACCGAGGTCAAGCAAATCATCGCTCACTTCATAGCCGCCATCCGGTTCGGAATCCTCCACCTCGCCAAAGACCCCGTCGCCGTCCAGATCCAGGGCGGCAGTCCAGTCAAGAGCAACCGCATCTACGCCGGCCTTGGAACCGCTGGCCTGGTTAATCTCTGCTAATAAATTAGTACCATTTGCCTCCAGCCCGGGTATGCCTATAAGTTCTGCGCCGCCCAGACTTGCCTTCAAGGCTAAGTAACTGCGACCGTCTCCCGCGTCTGTATCGGCTTGTTTGGGAGTAATCCTTGCCAAGGCCAACTGGCCGCCGCTCAGGCTGAATCCTGTGCCGCTCACACCCACAAAGACGTCCGCGTTGACCACTGCCAGCGTCAACAACGAAGCGTCATCTAAGTCATCATCATTTACAGGGTCAAATCCGTCACTATCCACATCCACATCAACTGATTCCGGATAATAGCCGATAGCCACGTCACTGGCCGAAGCGCTAATCAAATCGAAAGCAGACAGGCTGGACTCGTCGGCGGTAAACGTAAACTCCTCGGTGGTCAAATCGTAGGTGCCGCTTAACCCGATATCATTGGCATCATCACCAGCATCACTACCGTCATCCATAATCGAGGCGGTAACCACGCCTCCTAAGTCGACCGATGCGGTTGCGGCGCTGAAAGCTAACTGGTCGCCGCCGTTCTGGAAGATGAGAGTAGGTTGGTCAATAGCCAGAAAACCGCCTATTCCCAGGCTTTCCATGGATACTGAGCCTTCGGCTGTAACCGTCAATGTGTTGGAATCATTAAAATCAGCAAAATTTATGTTTATGGTGGCATCAGAGGACACCGCCAGAAGGCTTGCTTCAATGGGAATGACTGCCTGGGCCGAGCCGCCGATTGCAGGAGTATCAAAAAAGCTTGTGGGACTGGCGATGTAGTCAATAAACTCCTGCAGGGTAATCTTGCCGTCATTCTGCTGTGGGTCCTTAAGCTGGATAGTAAACGAGACGTCACCGGAGGCGCTGGCATCCACCACGGCGATATCCAGAAAAGCAAGTGTGGCGCCGGCATTGAATCCTGAAAGCGAGAACTGGGCGTTGCCGGTCGCAGAAGCGTCCTTAATAAAGAAAGATTCCGTCAGGGAAGTGCCGCCGACCAGGCCGCCGAGGTCCACACCGAAGGTCAGACCAAGTCCAAGGCCGCCATTAATGGAAGCGTCACCGCTCAAATCCAAATCAGCAAAGCGTGCATCCTGACCCAACCCGAAATCAAAGGTCTTGGTGAAGGGTGCAAACTGGTGGCTGAAATCCACATCGTAGGTCAACTCCCCATTTTCGTATTTCAGGCCGATATCGGAATAATCCAGGCCGAGCTCCGAAGCCAGGACAATCACCAGCTCCTGGGCAGAACTGAAGCGGGGAGTTCCGCTCACCGAAAAAGTCAGAGGACTGATTATCTCGCTGTCAAAAGTCTCCACGAAATTAATTAGGTTATCAAGGGCATCCTGGATGTAAGGGATATCAATGCCGAAGGCCGAGGACATCTCGTTGAGCTGCTGCAGCTTGTCCCGCAGGTCCTGGAGCTTGCCGACGATGTCCTGCTGCGTAAGCTGGAGAAAATCCATGAGGGCTTCAGCCCCGGGAAATCCGGGAGTAACCGTAACCGTTACGCCGCTCAAGTCAGTAACATCGGCCCATACCATGTCCACTTTGGCATCGACCAGGGCCAGTGGAGCGGCCTCACCGGGAACCGCGGCTGATGCCGCGAAGGTCCCGGTAAAAGAAACATCATCTACAGAAGGGTCATCATAGAGAGTTATATTCACTAAGCTTGAGAAATCGCGGATAAGCTCTTGTATGCGCAGCTTGCCGTCACCGGCAGGTTCCTGCAGGTCAACTTCAAAGCGAAGATTCGGGGCCATATTTAAGGCTGCATCAGTAAGGGAAACCGTAAGAAAACCGAAATGACCGACCGCGCTGATATCGTCAGAGGTCGTAACAATAACGTTATTGATGACAAATTCCGGAGGCGCAGCCGGGATACTATCGCGGGAAAGGATATAGAAACCTGAGGAATCCACGCCAAAGACAAAATTCAAGGTTACGTCCACGTTGATTTCAATAAATCCATTTATCTCGATTTGGCCGTTGAGCACGCTGATATCAAGGTCAGCCGCGCCGCTGAGGGTCTTGTTTATCTCGGTGGTGAACTCATAAAAGCCAGTATTGGAATCGTAAGTATACGAAACGTTGCCGGCAGTGTTATCCAGCCCATCCAGAGCATCGCGTAATGCGTCAGCATCGGTAATAAGGCTTCCGATGTCGGAAATGCTAAACGCCCCGGTGCCGGTTTCTATCAACCTCCGGAACATTTGGGTGCTGTCGCCGGAGGCGTTCATCACCTGTGCAATTTCGGGCAGACGCGGGCCGGGATTAGGGTCGGCTATGGGCGTAGGACCGCCCGGCCTTACATTGTTGAGGGCCTTGGCCATGGAGGAACCCAGGATAGGTATATCATTGGTCAACGCCGTGTCATCGTCAAAAGTAAACAAACCGCACAGCCACTCCCAGGCCGATTTTATTGTCCGCATAAACCAACTGGGAAGGTTATCGTCATTTACGTTCTCTACGTTCTCATAGTAAACTATCTGTTTCTGCCCGAAGGCATCAAAAAGCTCGTAATACTCCATCCCTGTCGAGGTGGTATCGTCATCCCAATCTCCCACCTCAGTACCGGCCAGCACTAATTCATCCTGGTCGGTCCCACTGCCGCCATCGTTTCCGCCGTCATAATAAATGCCGCCGGGAACAGTGATTGCGCCATTGCCGTGGTCAACGGTTAAGGTATCGTTGCCGTCCTTGCCTTTGAAAAGTATCATGTCCAAATTGGAAAAGGTGTGAGAAATAACAGGGACCGTAGCGCTTTGGGCCAGGTCGAAAATGTCCACGAAAAGCGGGTTGGAAGCGTTGCGGATAATCTTAAATGAATCATCTCCGGAAGTCCCTTCAATCTGGATAATATGGTCTTTAGCAATATCCAGGATGGCATCCCCCCTGATGGTCCAGGCTCCCCGGCCCATAGTGCCGGCAAGCAGAAGGTCGCTGCTGCTCACCAGGCCGTCGCTGTTCAGGTCGTAAAAGTGTATATCGCTGACCACCGCATTCGGCAGGCCGCTTCCTAATTCGGCCCAGATTATTTCACTCTCCTTGGTGGCCTTAGTCAGGGCTTCCGGCTGCCGAAGCCGGAACACGCCCGCGGTGCCGCCGACCAGGAGTATGTCCTGGGCCCCGTTTCTCACGTATTCAATGGTGTGAAGACCGGTCTGCTTCAAATTAGGAAGATTGCCGGTAATCCTGAACCAATCTTGAGAAGGATCAGCTATATCGGCGATTTTATATACATGCTGGGAATCGATAACATAAACTACTTTCCAGTTATCGGGGTCAAGGACAATATCAACTATATCGTCGGCCCCATCAACTTTTCTGGGCTTAAAATCATCACCGACGTTTTCCCGGTAATATACCGTGCCGGCACGGGAAAAAACGATAACGTCGGCCTTGGGCGTGGCCCCTTCCTTTCCTCCATAGGCCAGGGCGCGAATCTTCTGGGTCCAGGGAAAGGAGCCGTTAGCTAACTTGGCAATCGGCCCCATATCAATATTCTTGACAGTTTCCAGTCGGTCAGCACTCTCGTACAGGCCGAATAAGCCGATAATCATACGGTTGTTGTTGATTGCATTGACTACATAAGGGATGTGAATATAGCCCTTAAAGCCGGTTACTAATGAAGGATTATCCAGCGGGTTAGTGAGCCCGCTTAAGCGAGGGTCTCCGGCATTGGCGGCAAGTTGTACATCATTACGCGGACTTAAGGGATTACCGGCATTATCGTACTTGCGCCAATAAAAATACAGGAAATTGTTGCTCAGCGAGAAACGTATCACCTCGTCAGGCGTAGGGTCACCAGTGGTATCGTAGGGAATACAAGCCTGGGTATTGCCGTCTCCCACGTGTATCCCCTCCCAGTTAAAGTCGGCACCGGTCTGTGCTGCCGACCCGTTGTCCTGACTACCGGCAATAATAGTATTATTAAGCGGGTCATAGGCCACGGAATTAATCTCCGTAACCCTTAGATTGTTGTTGAGCGAAAACCATTTGCGGGCAGGCAAAGTGCCCTCGCCCCGGGGATTGGTAAGCCGGTAAATGCCTCCGTCATCGGACTGCAGCAGAACATTGCCGGTGGTGTCAAAGACAATCGCCCGGGAATCAGCGTGAGGCGCCGTATCGGTGGCAGTATTACCGACTATCTGCTCCCAGTTACCCGCTGCGGGGTCGTAACGAAAGATTCTGCCCGACCACTGGGTTATGCCAACCTCATTGCCCACCGTTATCGGTTGGCGGTCACCGCCAACGTAAATTATGTCCCCGTTGGTGGGATCTACTCCGAGCGAGAAATGTAAATCTCCCTGTCCTCCGGCATGGAGATAATGGATTGTTCCCGAATCGTTAGAGCTGGGCAGGGGCAAGGCAGTCCAGTTGTCAGCCAACGCTGCTGCCTTAAAAACTCCCGTAAGCCCCGTACCGCCGGTAGACAAATATCCTATAACTGCGGCATAAACGTTGCCCGTACCTTCGTGGAGGGTCAGCTTAATCCTGGTGGCATACTGAAGAAGGTCATCTTCTCCGTTGGCGTCGTTATCAGTGCCCGACTGCAAACCTGTGTTAACCTGTACCCACGAGCCAGAACCCTCTTCCCAGCGGTAAATACCCTTTTTGGGATTGGCAGCGTACACCCATATATCATTGGGAGTGGCCGCATCGCCGGGGTAGACGGCCATATCCGTATAGTGTCCGGCCGGCAGGCCCGTGTCATCTCCGGAAATCTTGGTAAACACCGTCGTTCCGTCATTGGCTATCTCCCCCAGGAACACTCCGCCGCGGTTATCCACCTTTCCGTCATGGTCGCGGTCGGTATCCCAGGTAGAGACAAATATCACTTGGCCGCCGGCAGTAACCATAGTAGTAGCCACAATGTCGGTAATGCGCAAACCGGCAAAGGTGTCCTGACCCAAAATCTTCCACGTATCACCACCGTCAGTAGTATAAAGCAAACCGGCAGCAAGGCCGCCGACGTATGAAGAGCTGAAATTGCCGGTACCGGCAAAAAGTGTATTGTGGCTGGCATCCAGAGGGCTAAACACCAGTGAGCCTATAGAGAGGGACAAGAACTCATCAGTCAAAGGCGTCCACACCACTGCCTCAGGGGCATCTATCACGTCTATTGTCCCATCGCCATCATTGTCTATCCCGTCAACAGTGCCATTTCCGTCATTATCCACGCCGTCAAAGGGCATAGTAGCGTTGATGGTCTTCCAGATTCCACCGTTAACCGTGCCCACATAAATTATGTCGGCGTTTGTAGGATGGGCGGCAATGGCCTGGATGGCGCCTACCGGCGGGCTCCAAATCGAGCCGTCGTCAATCGAACCCGGACCTTCCTCGCCCCAGGCGGGAATGGTATTGCGGTAAATCACCCTGCCGGAAAAGGCCAACGTATTCACTGTGCTGGTGTTGGCCCCGCCGGTAAGCTCAGCCCTCTCAATACCGGTAAGCGCAATCGATTCAATCGTTACGGATTCATAGGATGTGTTGAGACTACTATCGGTGAGAGTGAAATTGGCGTCCCGCTTCACGACGAGTGTATCCGTCCCGTTACCGCCAATAATTGTCAATGTCGCGCCGGACAAGATGAAATCGATATCGAGCCGTTCATCAAGGGTAATAGTGTCGTTACCGTCACCGGCGTCTATCGTTAGCGAACTGCTCGGGTTATTAAATGTAATACTCTCGAATGTGCCGTTGACGCTCTCGATGACCATCTTCCCGACATCTTCATGATTTCTAAGCCGGATCTGGTCGTCCCCATTTACCGCACCCGTAGTGCTGGTAAAAATGCGGTTAGCTGCATCGTTGTTGTCGTTGATGGGCTCCATGCCCGAGTAGGAAATGGTCTTGCCGTCGAGGTCGATACTGCCGGAGTCGGGACCTGTGGCGGTGTAGATAACCGTAACATAAAGCCCGCCTTCGATAACAAGGCTGTCGAAACCGCCTGCGCCACCCTCAATCAGCCCCGTGATGCTGCCGGCATCACCAATTACGAAGGTGTCCGTATTGTTGGCACCGCCTGTAAGATTCTCTATATTAACAAAGACTTGGCCGTTCAGAGTCCCCTCATTCACCCCCGTGATGTTCCAGGTATTGGGAATATCCCGACCTGTCAGAGTGTCGTTTCCGGCTTGGCCGTCTATAATTAAGGAAGCAGCAAAGCCGTTGTCAGGGGTATCCAGTATTATCGTATCATTACCATCACCCGAATAGACTGTTAGTGAATTGGCCGGGTTAAGAAAGGTAATGCTCTCGAATCCCCCCGTGCCGTTGCTGTCGATTGTGGAGTAGCCATTGTTCGGGTCACCATCATCACCTATACGAATTTGTTGGTCAATACCACTTGTAGTGATGGTAAAAACCCGGTCGTCCACAGTGTTGTTATCTGTGATGGGCTCAAGACCGGTGTAGTGAACAATCGTACCGTCAAGCACGATTGTGCCGGCGTCGGGTCCGCTGGCGCCGTAGCTTGCGTCGGAAAAGCTGCCGCCTTGAATCACTAAGCTGTCAAAACCACCATCTCCGCCGTGGAAAGTAATCGACACTGGGATTGTTCCACCCTCAAAATCTATCGTCAGGGTGTCATCCTCGCCAGCCAAGCCCGTAATAACAACCTCACTGGTGCTGACAAGCAACTGCTCGGCCTGCACTGTGCCGTTATCATCAATGACCTGCAAAATCTCAATACCATCAACGCTATTGAGACGCAAGGTTACCTCATTCAAGCTTGAGGGTATATTGAAGATAAATGGTCCTGCCGCAGCTTCAAAAACGTCGCTCACGGCCAACGCCGGCGGCGGATTGGGCGCAAGAAGCATTTCAGTCAGTTGTTCTGTCGAGGAGTTATCATTACCAAAAGCCACCTCATCAGAAGACAAGTCTTCTGATGCGATTGTCAAATTTGAAGGAAAAACGTTGATCTCGCAAGCAAGTAGACCATATTCCGGACCAAAGACCCCCACCTCGTCAGACGGATTTACCGTCATCGTTTCGGCGTTATCACCCTGCGTATCAGTTCCGGGAGCAAAATCATCGTTTAAAGACTCAACAGAACTCCCCTCAGAATCGCTGGAATCCAGCTCTATCTGAATGACCGGTTCGGGCAGGGCATTGATATCCTCGCAAAGCTCTATCTCAAGAGGCTGAATAAGCTCTTTATTGTCGGTTTCATCAGCTTGCGGTTCGCTTGTCTCCACCACAATGACGGGTGGTTGGTAGAGTTCATTTTGATAGGAATTTAAGGTTAGTTCATCGTCTACGCCGACTATGGCTGAAAGAAGCAGCCGCGGTTCTAACCGCTCCACGGAGAAATTGATTTGGGTCGGCACAGCTTTGCCTTGTTTGTAGAGGGATTTCCCACTTCGATTATTGCGCCTTAACAAGGGAAAAAATGTCGGTGATGCCATAACGTTATTCCAAACTGGGCTCACAATAAATCAAGCGGCGGAACCATCCTCAATCCCTCCCCATTCTTCTCGCAACACACCAGAACACCATCACGAAACCAAACTTTCTTTATACTATATACCCACCAAATGTGTCAAGTAGAAAATCCTGAGATTTTGTAGAGATTCTTGCATTCGACCAAAAAAACTGCCGCAGAGTTTCCAGGTCGCCTGCCTAAAAACTTCTTTAGTCCTTTACATAAAGGCACTTATGGTAATATGAGGAAGTGTGTAATCTAAACCGACTTTTTTCAAGAGCCAAATTTAGGCGCAAAAATTATCGCTGCGTCTCACACCGGCAAAGAGTTTTTTATACGCCTCAATCACACATTCGGGAACACTTACAATAATTCAAAACTTTTTTTCGATTATTTACTTGCAATTTCACTTAACTATTGCTATAATAAAAGTTTATTAAAGCAGTAAAGAGGAGGATTTGATTCAAGAATTTCACGCTGAGATATCGTTGGTATGATAGTCCGTTCGAGATTAAAATAAATATAGATAGAAGAAAAGTTTACTGAGTAATATTTGAGAGGATTTGATTAGATGATTGCTAATAAGAGTTTTTGGTGTTCTTTGATTATCTGTATTGTATCGCTGGCTATAGCGGCGCATGCAGGTGAAGATACTGGGATTGCAGCAATTACCATCCCAAGTGCAGATGTAACTCTGTCCTTTGTCCAGCCAGGTCGTATCGCTAAAGTACACGTCAAAGAGGGAAATAATGTAAAAGCGGGGGAACTACTCGTGCAGCAGGATGATGCCGCTAACCAGGCTCAACTGATTCAGATAAAGGCACAGAGCGAAGACACAACACAAATAGAGGCGGCCCAGGCAAGTCTTGACCAAAAAAGGGTTGACCTCAAAAAGATTGAGTGGGTGGCCGAACGTGGTTCGGCCACAGAATTGGAAGTCGAACACGCACAGTTAGACGTAAAGATATCTGAGCTGTCGTTGAAAGTTGCCCAGTTTGAACATGAGCAGAATAAAAGGAAATACAAAGAGGCACAAATCCGTGTTGACAATATGAGCCTGAAAAACCCAATCGATGGAACAGTCGAGAAAGTTGAAGTCGAGGTTGGCGAATCCGTTAAAGGTCTGGATGATGTAATTCGCGTTGTCAGAACCGACCCACTCTGGATTGATGTTCCTGTGCCATTAGCAAAGGGTAAAACGCTCAAACTTGGACAAAGCACAAAAGTTAAGTTTCCGGACGCCGAACAGAGGCCTGTGGAAGGAAAGGTCATTTACATCTCAACGGTCGCCGATGCAGCCAGTGCCACATTGAGAACACGTATAGAAGTTCCCAACAAATTAAAGCGGCCGGCGGGTGAGCATATCCGTGTTGTATTTTCGGCTTTGGGAAAACAGTATGACGGCCAAAAATGAAAATTGGAGGAGAATATAATTGAACGCAAAAAAATCAACAAACAAGAATTGTATCACTTTCACTATGGTCAATCACATTAGTCTTAAAATTCTGTTGGCCCTTGTTTTATTGTTCCAAATATCCGGCTGCCTTTCCGACGAGACAGCCGACCAGGCTATTATTGATGCCTACCAGAAAGCTGTTGTTGAAAAAGGCCCCCAGCGGCGTCTCGGCCGGATGGGGCTGGACTTTCTTAGACCAGCTTCTGAGCCTAATATACCTGCCCTCGAAATAACTAAGGACGAAGCCAGCGGGAAAAACATCGTTAATCTTACACTCGAAGATGCCGTGGTACGGGCATTGGCAAGTAGTCCGGAAATTAGTGTCGTTAGTTTTGACCCGGCCATCGCCAGAGAAGATATAACCAAAGCAGTTTCCGTGTTTGACGTTACGACTTTCGGAAGACTAAATAGTGAAAAAAACGACAATCCAACCGACAGTGTCTTCCAAGCCGGTCAATCTACTTCGCGTTTATGGGAGGCGGGTATCAAACAAAGAGGTGTCACGGGCGCAGAGTGGTCTCTTTCTTATGCCCTGACACGCAACTGGGATGATTTGGCTTACAGGGACCTTCCCACCAGATATGAGCCTATGCTGTCTTTTCAAATAAAACAGCCCTTGTTACGCGATGCATGGCAGGAACTGAATCTCGCCGGAGTAAACATATCCAAATTAAATTACAAGATTGCTCTTGCCGGTTTCCGCCAGAAAACTGAAGATGTTGCCACTGAGGTCATCTCTTTGTACTGGATTCTTCTGCAGGCCCGGCGTGACCTCGAAACACAGCAGCGCCTGCTGGATAAGACCCTTGAGACCTTTAGAAAAGTAGAAGACCGCAGGGACATCGACGCTACTACCGTACAAATCAAGCAGGCCGAAAGCGCTGTAAAGACACGCCAGGCGATGTTGTTTCAAGCAGAAAAAAGAGTTGGCGACGTACAGGATGCGTTGGTTAGATTGCTCTCCGACCACCAGTTGAATTTACTTGACGACTTTGAAATCGTCCCTGTTACAACACCCAGCAAGACGCCTACAAAAATCGAACAGGCCGAAGTATTAAAGTTGGCGATGGCAAACAACGCCCGAATTCAACAAGCGCAAATCGGGGTTGAAGTTGCGCAGATCAATGTCGATGTTGCAGAAAGGCAAAAAATGCCGCGGTTGGACCTGGTTGCTTCTGCAAGAATACAGGGCCTGTCCAGCACACAGGGCGATGCACATGACATGCTTAATAAAGCTGACTATACCAGTTGTGCGATAGGCATAACTTTTGAATTTCCACCCGGCAACCGCCAGCGCAAGGCCGAGTTTCGACGAAGAAAATTTGAGCGGTCAAAAGCTGTTTCCATTTTACAGAACGTTTCAGACCAGACGGCAACACAGGCAAAAGAAAGAATCAGGCTGGCCGGAACGGCCTACAAAGAGGTACAGGTCCAAAAGGAAGCCGCAGAGGCTGCCGGTATCCACTTACAGGCGCTAGAAGACAGCGAGACAATAAGGGAGAAATTGACACCTGAGTTTCTCCTCGTCAAACTACAGGCACAGGAGACCGTAGCAAGTGCTCAACGGGCTGAAATAAAGGCTATTGTTGACTATAACATTGCACAGACAAGATTGGCTCAAACTACAGGAACAGTCCTGGACTTGCGTTATGTGCAAACGGCACTACCAACAACCTCGGACAGCAACGACAAAGCCAACCACAAAAGTGATACACCACCGGCAGAATCAAATGTTGTAGCTAAAGACAAGTAGGACTCTTCTACTCCGCTCCGGTAAAACCAAGCTGTTCGTCAAGCCAATGGTCGGTTCTCAAAACTGATTTACGCTGACGGAGAGCTAATCTTTCTGCACGACTTTGGGCAAGGCGAAATACACTACGCACAAAAGCCGAAGACATATATTCCTTAGCATTACCATATCTTTTCTTCAGACCGGCAGCTATGGTCTTGGCATACCGGGATACAACCTCATCTTCCAGGCTGAATATACCTTGAGCGCTTCCAGGGTCACCCTGCCGAGCTCCTCGACCGAACAATTGGCGGTCTATCCTCGCCGATTCGTTGGGTTCAGCGGCAATAACATGCAGCCCTCCCAATCCCGTCACCCGGCGTCCAAGCTTGATGTCGGTACCTCGCCCGGCCATGTTCGTTGCCACGGTAATCTTTCCCCGTTGACCTGCCTCGGCAACGATTTGGGCCTCCTGCCGATGATAAACAGCATTGAGTACCTGATGTTCCAGGTTTTCGCTTTTAAGAAGCTCACTAACATGCTCGCTGGCTCGGACAGTTCGCGTTCCAACAAGAATTGGTCGCCCAATCTCATGAATGTCGCGAATCTCATCGACAATTCTTGTCCATTTGGCTGATTCTGTAGGCAATACTATGGTTGGAAATTTTTTCCTTATGCACGGACGGTTCGTTGGAATTGTTACTACAGGCATGTGATAAATTTGCCAAAACTCAGCGCTGGCCTCGGATGCCGTCCCCGTCATGCCGGACAGCTTACGATATATTCGAAAGAATCGTTGAAAGCTTATCCGAGCATACGTAGCTTTAGGCGCGTTAATCTCAACATCCTCCTTGGCCTCGATAGCCTGGTGCAGGCCGTCACGCCATGTGCGGTCCGGCATCATACGCCCGGTGAACTCATCAACAATGACAATTTTGTCGTCCTCAATTACATAATGTTTACCAAGCAGATATAATTCTTTTGCAGTCAAAGCTTGATTTATCATTTCCAGGCGACGGCGTGTCCCTTTCCAAACTCCGCCGAGACCGTCGGTAAGTTCTGTCAAACGACTGCTGCCTTGATCCGTTAATTCAACTTCCCTGTATCGAGGATTAACTCGGTAGTCAGCTTCCGGTTGCAACTGGCCCGCAATATCAGCCGCCTGGTGAAAAGACTCAACCTGTTCCGGATTGGGTGCCTGGCCCGAAATAATAAGCGGCGTAACCGCCTCATCAACAAGAATTGAGTCAGCTTCATCTACAATAGCGTAATGCAAACCCCGCTGGACCAGCCTGTCCGTTGCCTGTCCGCCGCTCGTAGCCATCTTGGCGAGCAGCGTTGAGCACAATCCCCTCAACCGGCCTAATACAAGCCTGTCCCGGAGAAAATCTGCTGCCACCTCTTTGTTCGTGCAATAGGTTATATCAGCCAGGTAGGCTGCTCTGCGCTCAGCTGGAGGTGTTTGCTGTTCTATGTGGGCAACCGTCAGGCCGCAAAAATCATAAATCCTACCCATCCATTCTGCATCACGCCCGGCCAGATAGTCATTGACTGTAATAACATGACAACCTCGTCCCCGCCAACCTGCCACCGTTACCGGCATCGTAGCTGTAAGCGTTTTGCCCTCACCAGTAGCCATCTCTGTAATACATCCGTCCTCAAGCGCCAAAGCGCCGGCAACCTGAACTAAAAACGGTCTTTCACCTATCTGCCGGTATGCCACTTCTCGAACTAATGCAAAAGCGCGCTCAAGGTCTGAAGAATTATCGCGGTTGCAGCGAAAAATCTCGCGCAGCTCACGGCTTCTCTGACGAAGCTTCGCGTTCGCCATTTCGGAAAAATGCTTTTCCAACGCCAATATTTTTTCGGCTTGTCGAAGAAACCTTCGTCGTCGCGGCACAAATCTGCCGACCAAACCAATACCGGCGTCCGACACCGCATCAAGGCCCTTTGCCAAAGGCTTGCCCGATATTCGCTGCTCAAACATCCGCCAGGTTGCGCTTGGTATCGCTGCCATCTCAAATATGGAACCTCCGCTGGAACAACTGTCTTAGAAACAGCCACCATTGAACCGCTAATGGCTTGGGCCGCAATTGAATTCTTGCCACTACACGTTGGCCGGTGAGCAAACGAACCGAGCTATCAGGGTCAGGTCTGATTCGAATCTCAAAAAACTTCTCTGCGGTCCTTATGCCGCGAGGGTCTTGTGAAAGCGTAGCCATGGAGCCGCCGACCGCATAGCCAAGTGCCTCAGATGGCAGCACCTCCAGGCCAGCAGGGAAAATCTTTTCTATCTCTCCTGTGAGCATCACATCAGGCTGTTTTTTCACTCGAATCTCAAGGTGCTTGAAAGCCTGCTCTACTAACATCGCAGCAAGTGCCTGGCCGGCGGTAGCACGGATAAGCACATTATCCAGGTTCGCAACAAAGCCAATTTGTTGTCCGCGGCGCAGATACATACCTCTGACTTTTTCAATATCCGGAGAAACCCATGTACCTGTCAGCGTCGGTTGCAGATGCAGTGAGGAAAGCTCAAAATCGACCCTTGCTATTTTCTCCTCCAACGCCTCTATCTGTTCGGACAAAATTTGCGCTGCGGCTATCTCACGCGTTTCAGCAATACGTCGTCGAGTCTGGAGGACGCGAAGTTCAGCAAGTAAGCTCTTCTTCTCAGCGTCCAGCTCAGGATTAACAGCTTCGATAAGAGAATTACCATCCGGAGAGACGATTTGGCCTGAAGGTAAAAAATCAGAAACAAAGCCGTCACTTTCAACATGGACAATAGCTAAATCAACCGGCTCAACAATCCCTTCGACCCGACAATAGTCGGGTACTCGAAGAATTCCCGTGCAAGCCGCTATCAAAGCCAGACTTCCTAATGTTGAGCCAACAGCCCGCCCGCGAACCCTGGCTAATTCCCCGCTGGTCGCTAAGTAGCGGATAAACTTGCCTAATGGAACCAAGACCCACGCAATTATTGCTGAAGTTGCAAAAAAAGGCACAAGGATGAACAGCTCTTCCGGCAATCTGTCATTTAGAAACAGTAAAATTCGGATACAGATAAATACACGATATGCCGTTGAAGCGATGCCATAGAATACAAACCAGACCTTCTCACCCCAACTGTGTGCAGGATTACGTACGCCCCTGACCTTCCAGCAGTACTTTTTGATGAGATAGTAAATATAAGATTTAGACCGTTGGCTCAGATTTGGTATCTCCACCAGGTCCGAAAGAACATAATAGGCATCAAACCTGAGAAGTGGGTTCCCGTTAAAAAGAAGCGTTGAGATACTCGCCACAAATATGATGTTATACGCAATTATATGCAGCGTTCCCGTGGACGTATTTGCCCAGACAATCGTTGCAATGGCCGCAGCAAAAAGCTCAACCATAACACCGGACATGCCGACAATCGCCCGGTGCCATTTCTTGCGGAACGCCCATGCACTGGATGCATCAACATAGGGCAGCGGCACAAAAACCAGAAACATAACACCCATAACATGTACCTGGCCGCCACTGCCGTTAAGCCTGCCGAATTTCTTACACACAAAAGCATGACCAAACTCATGAAAAACCTTGATTAATACCATACTCAAATACAACAGTACCAGGTTGCCCGGCGCCAGAACGTCAGAGCTCTGATAAACCAATTCCCTTATATTGCTGATAACAAAGTACAAGCCCGCTGATATTACTATCAGCCACAACATCAAGCCAATCAAACTGAAGAACCGTCCGAATATACCCACCCATCGGTCAAGAAAATGGTCCGGGTCCAGCAGTGGAATCCGAATAAACAGCAGGTTTGTAAAAAAACCCTGAATTTCACGTCTGATTCGTATCCGGTATCTGTTGAATAAACTTTCAGTATCAGGGGCCATCTCTGCATATAAGAGGTTTGAGGAGTATAGTTGTCCAAGGAGCTGTATGACCTCGCCCTGGGTAGGCGCTCTGTCTCCAAGCTGCTCACTACAAGTGTGCCAAACGTCAGCCACGGTCCGTCGTCCATCAAGCATGGCTATGAAGTGATAAGCATCGGTACTCATTCGAGAGAATTTGTTGTTGGCTGGATTCTCCAGGACGTACCACATCTGCCCTCGAAAATGCTGTCTATAAACCTGTACACTTGCCAGCAATCTCGGCCGTAACTGGGCAACTCGATACCAGGCCTCATGAAAAGTAGGACGCTCAACAACCATACTTTTTCCTAAAACTTAAAGCCACAATTTCATTCGTATCCAGTTAACAATCTTGCGGGTCCAAATCCAGACATAGCGACGTTTACCGACGGACACCTTGGCTATGCCCTCCATACCGGGACGCATCCAGGAATACGTTTGAACCAGGTGAACGCGGACCTTAAAGACATTACGTTGGTTTACCACCTCAGCCATTGGGTTAATCCGCTCTACTACGAACTTTATCCGTTGTCCGGGGTAAGAGGCCGTAGCCAGATATCCTTCCTGGTCGACCTTAATATCATAAATCTCATCTTCGGGAACCATAAGCTCAGCACGCAAAGACTCAAGAGGGCAAACCTCAAAGAGCACATCGCCTGTTTTTGCAGGTGCGCCGATTTGGCGCTTCAGGTCACCTTTGACAACGATGCCGCTTATTGGGGATACAAGGCTTGCCCGGCCAATCAGGTAGTTCAGTAAATCAATTTGGGCCTGTGCTTTCTCAGCATTAGCTTGAGCAATCTGGGCTTGCGCAGTCTCATTATCGCGCATCGCGGCAGAAGCCTGCTTGAGATAACCGGCCTTTTCAGCCTTTGCCGCCGCCAAATTGAGGCGTAGCTCGGCAGTATCGAGGCCGGCAAGTACCGAACTGCCGCCTTCAACCATTTCTCCAACTTCCACTTCCACGTTTTTGATGTATCCGTCGAAAGGTGCCGGAACCACCTGTTGATAGGTTGCCTCCAGAACGAACGGGGCCTCAGGTCGGAATTGGCCCTTGGCAAATATCAGAAATAGTATTGCCCCAAAGCAGAGGATTGCCACAACTTTTGCCCACGTATGTTTTGGGCCTAACAGTCCGGCCATGAGATTACGAGTCTTGTCGGCGATTGTCGCACCTATCCAGCGGTCAGACTCATAAAGGTTTGCCAGCCTGGCGGTGCATAGTTCACACGTCAATCGAACAGTCTCGATTTCATCAAGGCTGAAGGCTTTATCTGCCGGACGCTCCAGAGTCAGGACCCCAATAACCTCGTCATTTCGGCGTAAAGGCAGGCTCAAAACAGCCAAAGGGCCGTATCGTTTGGATAGTTCGTCTGTTGCTCGACTGATGTAGGTAGACTCTTTAGGAGCTGGACTGAGAATTTCAATGTCCTGGTCTAAACACTCCTCCATTGCCGATTCAATATCTTGAATTAATTTCATCTTTTTACTGAAATCTTCGGTGTGGCTCATCGCTTTGAGTTGAACATATCGTTTTTTAAGAAAACCTATGCTCGCCCGTTCACATTGCCACTCGGATGCCACTTCGTTGCACAAAGCCATAGCCGCACCGGCAAACTTGTCCTCCCTGTTGACGGCTGACAGTATTTCCATTGTCTGTTGTAGCCGCTTAAAACCTCCCTGCCGGGCCTCTTGACCAGGCCTCGTCCCTATATAGTTTGACATGGCTGTCGCCATTTGCAGTCTCTCTGAACTTGCCTCAACGACGGCCCTATCATCCGTTCCAATCATAAAAGCTGCAACAGCTTCCCCGATATCAACCATTCTTACTGGAATCATTACAAGATAGTGCCGGACGGAGGGTCTAACTGATGTCTGCTTCAATTGTCTCACGGCAACGGTGCCTCCGGCCTGAACCTCTTGAGCAAATTCGGCTGATTGGACCAGCCAGGCGGGCGTAGTTGCTCCCTTTTCAAATTGCGGATATACAGCAAGGACATCAACACGCCCCTCCCCGCTGCCGGACAAAAGTGCTCCGGCATCGGCCTGCCCCAAAAAACACTGAATTGAAAGCAGATTCGCCCAGAATTGGGCAGGACTTTCAGCAGACCGACCGAGCTGTTCTATCAGCTCAGAGGCGGTCAAACCATTAGGACCCCCAAATTGCTTGTCCCGTTTATGATTCATAATATTTCCCACCATATCTGACCGGAATCCCGCTCAGCTCCATCAAGGTTAAACTCACCCCAATTCGCACTCAGCCCGACGAATAATCTGAAAAGGGGATTCGGATATATCGACCAAAAAGTACGAAAACAATTATAGCAAACCCACATCCTTTTTGCACTCCCTTTTTGGCTTTTCAACCGGGCGACTCGCTGTAAGCAGTACCGCACCTACTTTGATATTAGTTCGGTTGGGGTCGCTCAAAGTAGGTGCGGTATATAATCTGTTTAAGAGCCACAGGCTGGCGTTCAAGACAAAAGCGAAGCTCTCCCGGAGTATGTTCTTGCTTATTCTTTCTTCGCAGACTGATTTGTTGTTAGATGAAGCTAAAAATAAGTTGAAAAATTGGTATGAATTTGGTAGTATATTGAAGTCGGATGTCTCAGTATGATTGCTAAATCATATATTTGGGGAATTCCGGCTAATATGGATGGACGGCTTTTTAGGCTTCCCAAGCGGTATCTATGGCTTAAAAAGGGCAAGTGTAGGCCCAGAAGAATCTTTTGTACCTGAAAAGAGGAGTTGAAATGAATCGCTTATTTATTTTGTCTGTTTCAATGGTCTTAATTGTAAATTCCGCATTTGCCCAAAGTGAAGCGAGGCTATTGCGCTTTCCGGCAATTCATGAGGACCAGATTGTCTTCACTTACGCGGGAGACATCTATAGTGTTCGGTCAATCGGCGGTGTGGCCCGTAAGCTAACAAACCACGAAGGCTTTGAAATGTTTGCTCGTTTTTCTCCGGACGGCAAACATCTCGCTTTCACAGGTCAATATGATGGTAATACGGAGGTTTATCTAATGCCGGCCGGAGGCGGTGTGCCTCAACGTTTGACCTACACAGCGACGCTTGGGCGCGATGACGTGTCCGATAGAATGGGCCCCAATAATATTGTGATGGCCTGGAAAAAAGACGGTAAACATATCATATTCCGCTCACGGATGCGTTCATTTAATCCCTTTAATGGACAACTCTATGCCGTTTCCAAATCAGGCGGCCTTGCCGATGAGCTGCCCCTTCCTCGCGGCGGCTTTTGTTCCTTCTCGCCGGATGATAAGAAATTAGCATACAATCGGATATTTCGTGAGTTCCGCACATGGAAACGCTATCGCGGCGGTATGGCCGATGACATCTGGATTTATGATTTCGAAACGAAAAGAATTGATAATATTACCAATAACCCCGCTCAGGATATTATCCCTATGTGGAAGTCAGATAAAATCTTTTTCCTCTCCGACCGGGATGAAAATAAACGCATGAACCTTTTCGTTTATGACCTCAATTCAAAGCAAACCAAGAAAATAA
>Ga0114922_10000216_pt1 | contig 54886 bp, 51 predicted proteins | sample AartaG_FD_100975 | JGI IMG/M metagenome (GOLD analysis project Ga0114922, IMG submission 100975) | Deep subsurface microbial communities from Aarhus Bay to uncover new lineages of life (NeLLi) - Aarhus_00045 metaG | ecosystem: Environmental > Aquatic > Marine > Oceanic > Sediment | place...
CGACGATAACCTCGGCAGCAAGGAATACGAGTAGGAGAAGACCTAAGACAGCTCCAGAAATGACTGCCGATGTAGTTTTCTTGACTTTCATATTGTACTCTTCCTTCCCTAGTTGTTCGTTCCATCCGGGTCACTAATCCTCACATGAAAGTGATCACTATGTCCCTTTGCGTGATAGGTAATACCCTCGCGCCGGATTGTGGTATGATTGAAGTCGATGTAGATAAGGTCCACATCCGCACTACGGATAAGAAAATTGATAAGACTCCCCGTGGCATATTCATCAAAGAACAGACTGTCAGATGTAGATATGTCCAGAGGATCTTCCGCGCCATCATTCCGGACATACCTTATATCCACTTCCAAGCCATTCTGGTGACAAACATGCGGTGAGAAATATCCACCGAATTCCTGATTGTCCTTATTCCCCCAACTCAAATCACCCACGCAGATTCTTGGAGGTGTATATTCACAACGATGCCAGCCTCTGGCCGCTTCCTCAATCATGAAGAGCAGGTGCGCAGTACCCCAGTCGTCAGAGTCTATGGGGTCATTAAGGTAATGATCGTAGCCGCTATCCTGGTTGACGAGATTCAACGCGCTATCGATCCACCCACAGTCGGTTCCTGTGCAATAAGTCGTACAAGGCCAGCCATGGGCAATACTGGGGTTGTTATCCGCCCAATCCGGATCCAGGCAGAGATATGAGTTAGCATCGTTTGTCTCAGTGGCATTACTGAGACCATCGCAATCCGAATCCCACCATGGACAGTTACCTCCTATAAGGAACGGGAGTCAACTACAACGCAGGACCTTTTACTCCTCAGGCTTCTCAGTCCATTCCTTGATTATTTGATCTGTTTCAATATCGTAGATCGTATACTTCTTCTGCTTGACGCCCACGATTATCCCCCCTCGCTTACCAGGGATAATGGGATCAACAATGAAATCGACTTCCTTTATCTGCAGACAATGGTCATGGTCAGGTGCCCAGGTTGGCATGAATCGCAAGTCTTTGAACCTGGCGGAAAAACGCTCCGTTACCGGTTGATTTGTTTCGGTGAAATAAACCTTGAAACCCACTTCTGGTATGGTCGTTGTGTAATACCGGCCATCAGGTGAGAAATTTATCCCGTGATATTGAGTTTCTTCCATTTTCCCTGTGACAGGATTATATTTAAAGCCCTCGTAGTATATACAACTGTCAAAGGTAGCCCAGTTGACATGGTAGGCTCTGGGAGCAATCTGTTTCTTGCTTCCATCCTTCAGGCTGAAGATGTATAATCCTGTTGAAATGAATCCCTTATCTTCTTCATAAGTACCTGTGATATATGCAATCTTTTCACCATCCGGACTCCAGGAAAACTTGCGCACATCATCATCAATTGAATAGATAACTTCTCCCTCAGAGCTAATAATCTGCAGGCGATTTGTGTTTGTTATTGAATCCTGGGGTTCTATCCCTGCAATAAATTTCCGATTCGGGGAAACCGAAATCCAGTCTACATAAGCCTTTTGGCTTTGATAGATCAATCTCCTGTCGCCTGTTCTCTTGTTAACGAGATAGATGTTTCGCGGGTCGTCCTGGAACTTGGTCTCGTGGTAATTTACAATTCCACCAATAATTTCTTCGTTCTTGCCAACAGCAGGTTGAGCATTTTGCGAAAATGCCATTACCACGGCAATAAACATCATCACAGAGAACATCAATGAAACTATTCCCACGACAATCCTCTTCTTCATTTCGAGAACCTCCTTAATTCTTATGTCTAGTTTCCCGTTCCATCCGGGTCTTCAATTCTCAGGTGAAAATGGTTGTCGTGCCCTCCATCCGAATCGTAAACTACAGTTTCAACACCCAAGTCACTGAGATCAAGCCAGATTGGCTCACGCAGGAGATATGTCTTCTTTGATAGACCTATCTCCAATTGCCACTTCTGATCTTCACCGGCCACGCCAAGGGATACTGTTACCAGTAATAGTAGAATTAGGGGAGTCATGTGCTTGCCCACCTGATTCACTCTCTCATCCCTTGCTTAGTAGTGTCCTCCCCAGCCAGATTCTCCTGCATCCACAACATTTGCCTGGCAAACCTGGCAGCTCGTGTTTCTGGATATGCGCTGACCACTTCTGTAAGATACTTGCGTTTCTCCTCGCGTGTCAGTTGTTCGGTAGAATTTCTGAGGATCATCTCAGCATGTCCCGAGTTTGGAAGTCGCTTCAGAAACTCATCCCAGGGACGCAGACGGCGGAAAGCCGTCTCGGCGTATACGCTCTTGGGGTATCGCTCGACTACGTCTCGGAACTCGGCGTACAAGCTCTTGGGGGATTGATCGACCCCCTCTCGGAAGAGTGATGCTCTAAGGTTCTCGCAGGCCTTGATTAACATCTGATATGCCTCCGCCTCCTGCATGGTCGGCTCTACAACCTCGAAGGCAATTTCCTGCGACACCGCACCTCCGAATAGCGCCCTCACACTGTATTTGCCAGTGGGGATAATGCCGAGACTGGTTGAAATCCTGCTGAACGCGAAGAGGTCCAGCAGATCGAAGCAGCCATAGTACTGCTCATTCGGCTTCACCAAGAAGCCATCGCCCCAGACACCATCGTATATGGGGCCCGTATACGGGAGTACTTTCCCCATGTTGTCCGTTACCTCAACATGCAAGGGACCCAGGCATGGAGGGAACATTCCCCGGGAACGAATGGTATCCGAACTCACGTTGGTCGCAACTGCATCGAGCCAAATCGACTCACGCAGGAGATATGTCGTCTTTGACAGACCTATCTCCAATTGCCATTTCTGATCTTCGCCGGCCACGCACAAGGTCGAGGCCGACAGGACCAGCAACAAAATAACGGTGGCTCCGCTTCTTGTCGATAGCTTCATCTTCTCACCTCCTTAGTTTTGCAATCACACAGACAGGTGGCCCTCAATTCCAAGTTATTGGCTCATTGCTCCCGACAATATGTAACGACCGGGAAATCTATTTGTCAAGCGTTTTCCACCCCAATTCTCGCCCTTGCACCGCGCCCGGCGGGGCGGCGTCCCTGATGCGGCTAAATGGAACCGCCTGACCGTCGGCCGGTTGCCGATCATTTTGTCGTTGACTCTGCGGGGAAAATAGAACACTCTTAGGGTGTGGCTGAGCTAAATCTCAACTCCTCCCTGCAGTATGTGAAAGGCGTCGGGCCGAGAAAGGCCGAGGCCCTCTCGAAGCTTGGCATGGAAGTCGTTCGCGACCTGCTGTTCTATTTCCCCCGCCGCTACCTCGACCGCACCAACATCGTCCCCATCGGTCACATCAAGGTCGATCAGCCGGTGACGATCATCGGGCAGGTCAGGGCGCACGGGGTTCTATTCGGCAAACGGCGGCGCTACGAGGTCATTCTGGAGGACGACACGGGTGCGATCACGCTCTTGTGGTTCGCCGGTATCAAGTACTGGGAACGGCTGTTCAAGAAGAATCAGATATTCGCTGCCACCGGGACCGTGACATATTTCATGGGTTACCAGTTGGTTCACCCGGACCTCGAGCGGCTTGAGGACGACTCCGATCGGATGATTCACGCCGGGCGGATTATACCGGTTTATCCGCAGACGTCGGAACTCAACAAAGTGGGACTTAACAGCAAAGGGATTCGACAGGTCACCTCTTTCATCTTCGACAACCTGGCGCAGAAGATAGCGGACCCGCTCCCGTCGGCTGAGCGCCGCAGCGTGGGGCTGGTCACGCTTCACGAAGCTGTCCACAAAATCCATTACCCCGACAACCGTGACCAGATCGAAACCTGCCGGCGGCGGTTGGCGTTCGACGAACTACTTCAGTTCCAGACGCTGGTGTTCCGCAACAAGATGAAAAAGGAGACCGCCGTTCGGTCCCATCGTTACAACCCTCCGGGTGAGAAGCTGAAACAACTCAAACAACTGCTTCCATTCACGCTGACTTCCGGTCAGAAGAAGGTGTTGAGCGAGATATTCGCCGATCTTCAGTCACAGCAGCCGATGACGCGCCTCCTGCAGGGTGATGTCGGGTGCGGCAAGACGGTGGTGGCAATCACCGCAGCCCTGTACGTGGCGGAAAACGGCCTGCAGGTTGCGTTCATGGCGCCCACCGAGATCCTGGCCGAGCAGCATTTCCGCAACTGGGAAGGCACACTCAGCGAAATAGGAGTCACGGTCGGTCTGCTCACCGCGAGTCTGACACCGGCTCAGAAAAAAAAGGTGGCGCACCGATGCGTCGAGGGGGATATCGACGTTCTTTTCGGTACTCACGCCCTTATATATGATTATGTTGAGTTTGCGAATCTCGGCCTGGTGATAATCGACGAACAACACCGCTTCGGAGTCCAGCAGCGCGACAAGCTGCACGCCAAGGGGGACAACCCGGACCTGCTGGTCATGACCGCCACCCCCATTCCGCGGACGCTGGCGCTGACGCTCTATGGCGATCTGGACATCTCGACCGTGGATACTCTTCCTCCGGGACGCAAGGTGACACGCACCGTCTGGCGCACACTTGACGCCCGTGACAAGGTCCACCAGTTTGTCAGGGACGAGATCAACAAGGGCGGGCAGGCCTATATCATTTACCCACTCATTGAGAAATCCGACGAGGGCGACATTGAAAACGTTGAAGACGCCTACGAGACACTGACCCAGGGGCCGTTCGCCGACCTGAGGGTGGGTATGGTGCATGGTCGTATCAAATCCAGGGTGCGGGACGAGATTCTGGCGCGCTTCCGCGACGGCGATTTGGACATCATCCTGGCCACGACCGTGATCGAGGTGGGTATAGATAACCCGAATGTAACCATGATGGTGATCGAACACGCCGAGCGTTTCGGTCTGGCGCAGCTTCACCAGTTGCGTGGGAGGATCGGCCGGGGCGAAAGGCAGGCCACGCTGGTGGCGCTGGCGCACCCACCCATATCGGACATAGCTCGCCGCAGGCTCCAGTTCCTCGCGTCCACCACTGACGGATTCGAGATTGCCGAGACCGACCTGGAACTTCGCGGGCCGGGAGAGATATTCGGGATCAGGCAATCGGGTCTGCCCGAACTGAAGGCGGCCCGCCTGTCAGTCGACAAAGACCTGCTGGAGGCTTCCCGGCGGCTGCTCGAACGTCTCTTTGCCACCGACGCAGGCCTTGACACCAGCTACCGTAATCTGTATAACTACCTGATTGAGGCGGTCAGTTCGCGGTATGCAGACTTTCGCGGCGGCTGATCGACCGCACGGCAACAACAGAACACCGGTACGAATACTCGAGGTATAAGCGATGAACCAGCAGGAACCAATAATCGATCCGCTGTTTATGCAACTGGTCATTTCCCTTCAGGCGGGAGCAATGCAGCAGATGGGCAAGGTTGCCTCACCGCTCACGGGAAAGGTGGAGCGTGACCTGGACATGGCCAAACATTCAATCGACATGTTGGCGATGATCGATGAAAAGACAAAGGGGAACTTAGGTGAGGAAGAGCAGAAACTCCTCAGCCACCTTCTCTACGAACTGAGACTGAACTACGTTGATGAACTGAAGAAGGAGGGGGAAACTCGGAAAGAAGAGACGACGTCTCCCGAGAGTAAGTCGACCGAAGAAACCCCGGCCTCAGAAGACTCAGCCGCTACTGACAGCACCACCACCGAGAACTCAGAAAAGCCCGGTAGCGCGTCCGGTGACCGCGTGGACGATGGGGCATAGGCTTCGCCCCCGCCCACGCCATCGGTAACAGTCTCCATCTTGTTGTCTGAATCGCTGTATTGTGCCGTCAGGTGTCCCTGCCTGACGGTTCCCTCATCACCCGTCGGTAATTGTCGGGTAGGAACGCCTGACATCACCCCTTGGAGTACGTTTTTCAACAACCCACCCCGACTTCGCCGTAGGTTCGTTTAGCCTTGTTTTTTAGAGCCTCCGCGGTATATTGTTACCGGATGATTATGGACAAGAATACAAGTGTCGATCGGGAATCCAGCGGATCAAAGCTGCTTGCCCGGCTGGGCGAACGGCTGGAGACTGACAAGCCGCTGGCCCCGCTCACGACGTTCAATACGGGGGGGCCGGCCAGGTATTTCTTTGCCGCCCGAATCACCGATGACGTCTCCGCAGCGATAAAGGCAGCCGTCGATCTCGAGATTCCATTCTTTGTGTTGGGCGGGGGCTCGAACGTGTTGGTGTCCGATTCAGGCTTTGACGGACTGGTGATCCGGATCAATGTTATGGGCCTGAAGTTGGTCGGCGGGACGGAAATTGAGAGCGGCTCCGGTGAGGACCTGATGTCGCTGGTCGATTTCTCAGCCCAGTATTCCCTGACCGGACTGGAATTCGCCGGAGGAATATATGGAACCGTTGGTGGGGCGATTTGCGGCAACGCCGGCGCTTACGGGGGCGAAATTGGCTCGGTAGTCGAACGCGTGACACTTGTCGGCCCCGGTGGCGACATCAGAACGGTCGGGCGGGACTACTGCCGTTTTGACTATCGCTCTTCCTGCTTCAAGGATTCGGGCGATGTCATTGTGGGGGCGCGGTTCAATCTCAGGAAAGGCCAGACCGACCAGATCAGGAAGAAGATCGGGGATATCCTGCTCGCCCGCGAGGTCAAGTTTCCGCCTCAGATAAAGTCGGCAGGTTGTTTTTTCAAGAACGTTCCCGATCCCGGGCAGGAGTTCGGCAAGCTACCCGCCGGAAGGCTTCTGGAGCAGGCGGGCGCCAAGAAGATGGCGGTCGGAGGCGCCCGGGTGCATGAAAACCACGCTAGCCTCATCGTTAACTCGAACGCGGCTACCTCAAAGGATATAAGAGAGTTAGCCGATAAAATGAAGAAGAAAGTGTTCGAGATGACGGGTATAAGGTTAGAGGAAGAAGTCACTCAAGTCGGCGATTTTTAGCATAAGGAGGACCTCTATCGAACGATTGCTAAGGAATTGAGTTGAGGACTTTTTTCCTTGTCGGTTGTGAAGACAACATTGCTCAAGCTTTGGTTCCCTGCCCTTGCCGCCCTGGCCGCGGTGATAGTGGCGGCATGGTCGGCACATGCCGCCGGCCGCTTTGTGGCCAAGCTGGACACTCCGCCCAGCTATATCTCCCCGTATGAAGAAGTGCCCGATCAACTCTCGGTCGCCCTCTATCCAAAGAGCTATCCGCTGCTGTCGTACAAGCTCAAGCGCCGGCCCCGACTCATCAGGGAGAGTTTCGAGCACAACTCACTGACTTTCAACACTGACTATTACAAACACGGCCGACTTAAAAAGGAATTAACACCGGTTTCCGTGGACGCCAACGACTACCTGGCATATCGGATCAGAAAAATCTTTGGCGACAAGTTCCACAAACTGACCACCCGGTCGATCACTGACCCCGACAAGGAAAAACGCAGGGGCGGGCTGGGTATCTCTGTGGCCCTGCCCAAGAGGCTGGATCGGATATTCGGCGAGGGCGGAGCCGGTCTGAAGGTGTCCGGCTACCGCAGGATTACCTTCTCCGGTCGATCGCAATGGACTGACGCAGCCAACACCGATACGTATCGCAAGAGCAAGTTCCCGTCTTTGAACATGGAACAGATTTCGCAGTTTGAAATCACCGGAAACATCGGCAGCAAGATCACGGTAAAGGTCACGCAGGACAGCAAGACCGACATCCCCCTGGCCAACCGGATCCAGATCCGTTACAAGGGCGACGATGACGACATCCTCAAGACGATTGAGGCGGGCAACACGACGCTCAATCTCCCCAACACCCGCTTTGTGGGATACTCCTCGCGCATCCGCGGTCTTTTCGGCATCAAGACCGAAGCCCAGGTGGGAAGTCTCAAGCTCACGACTATTGCATCGCAGGAGAAAGGTTCCTCGGAGAAAGCGGTTGTCACGCCCACCGGCGATGAAAGCGCCACCATCATCCGCGATTATGAGTTTGCCGAAGGAAGGGTTTTTGACCTGGTTCTCGACGGGGAACGGGAGGACTATGACTCCGTCGTCAACCTGATCGTCTATGAGCAGGAGAACAGTGCCGACAACGCCCTGGCCTACCCGGCGCTGCTGGCAGTCGACCCCGACCATCCCAACACCTATCTGTCAGAGAATATTCAGGGCGTGCGCGTGGCCGAGGTGGACCCAACGGTCTACGAGTTCGTCAACGATCCCCTGCGCGGTCTACACTATGTTCACTTCAACAGTCCCCGCGGCGTGTACAAGGCGCTCGGTATCTGGATGCAGATTAAGATAGCCGGCACCGGCGACACCATCACGGTCGGGGATCTGAGCGGCGACACCCTTGTCCTGAAGCTTCTTCGACACAACGTGCCGGTGAACACGCAAAAAAGCTGGGACCTGATGTGGCGCAACTGTTACAGCATCCCACGCGGCGTGTCGGTCGGGGACCTGGGGGTAAGGATTCTCAAGGGCCGTACCGGAACGGAACGGACCACCAACCCGGTCGACTACCAGAAGACGGAAGGCCAGACCCAGAGCTACCTCGAAATCCTTGGCCTGGACCAGTTCAACACCGCCGACCAGAGGTTTCCCGACGGCAATATGGATGACCGCCAGGAGATCTTCCGCATGGACTGGGGATTGCTGATTTTCCCGGAGCGTGAGCCTTTCAACTCATCGCACAGGTTCCAGGATTCCACGGGAAACCTCACCCTGAAACTGGACGTGAAAGTCCCCGACATCTACGAGCACACCGACCGGCAGAAAACCGACGCCAGTGAGTATTTCATCCGATTGGCGACCCGGTCGCGCAGCTCCATTATTCGCTTGCAGCGAGCCAACATCATTGAGGGCTCGGAACGCGTGGTCGTCAACGGGCAGACTCTCACGAGAGATACCCATTACAAGATAGACTACAGCTTCGGCCAGATAACCCTGCTCTCAGCCGAGGCCACCGACCCCAATGCTGATGTTCACATCGAGTTTGAATACGCGCCGTTCCTGGCCATTCAGAAGAAAACGCTGTTGGGTTTCAGGGCTGAGTATGAATGGAGCAGCGATTTCCAATTCGGCACGACGCTTCTCTACAAATCGGACAAGGCTCAGGAGCGCAAACCGCGGGTCGGGCAGGAAACAGCCAGGAGCTACGTCTACGATTTTGACGCCTCGCTTAAGCTCCGGCCTTCGTTTCTCACGGCCGCCGCCGATGCCCTCCCGCTGGTCGAGACCGAGGCGGCTTCAAACCTGAATGTCTCGGGGGAGATCGCCCAGTCCCGTCCCAATCCCAATGTCGACGGCATCGCCTACGTGGATGATTTCGAGTCCGCCGTGGATCACCTGTCGCTGGGCAACTCTCGTACGCTCTGGCAGCTTTCCTCACGGCCCGGCCAGGTGGACGCCGGTTATATCAGGGGCAAGCTGCTCTGGCATACCCCACGGGACCTTGTCCGCGTGGACGACGTGTACGACCGCGATGTCGCGCAGGGACAGGGGACAATCCGTACTTTCCGCATGATTTTCCGCCCCAAGGTAGCCGACACCACCTGGACCGAGGAAGGTACGCGCGAGATCACACCCCTGCTTGGCTATAACTCCTGGGCCGGTATCATGCGCTATTTCCATGCCCGCGTCGACTCCAAGCGAGCGCAGCTTTTTGAGGTTCGCATGCGCGGGACCGACCGCGGAAGACTGCACTTCGATTTCGGCAGGATCAGTGAAGATGCCAACGGTAACGGGGTTCCAAACTCCGAGGACAACCCGCCGTACGGTGACAACAACGGGGCCGTCGACGAAAACGAGGACACCGGCGTCGATCAGACACCCGACGCCATGGAGGAGAACTACTCGGCCGCCAACCCTGATCCCTACGGCGACAACTGGTATTTCCTGGGTGAGGGCAAGTGTCCGCTGCCATCCGCCGAGTGCAATGATATCGACTGGGAAGATGATTCGGTCAGGTACGAATGGCTCAACGGCACCGAGGGCAACCTGAAGGACATCTCGGTGCTGGGACGTCCCGACGAGGAAGCTCTCACGGCCAACGGCTGGCAAACCACCGACACCTATTTTTCGTACGTTATCGACCTGGCCGACGACGCCCGGTTTCTGGTCGAAGATTCCCGGAAGGACGACTGGCGCACCTACCGGATTCCGATCCGCGACACACTGGCTCTCGACACCACCTTCACGACCGACGCGGCGGTGAAACCGGATTGGAGCCAGATCACCCATGTACGAATCTGGTTCGAATCCGCTGACAACCAGATCAAGTGGGACACGGTAGAGGTGGCCGACTGGTATTTTGTCCAGTCCAACTGGCAGGATTCGGTGATTTCTCCCCCCGGAACGCTGGAAGAGGATCGCGCCAACCTGGTGGTGGCCTCCGTCAGCCAGGAAGACGGTACGTTTGACCCACCTCCGGGCGTTGAAGCCTACAAGGACCCCACCAGCAACGTGACCGAGACCCAGCGCGGCCTGCTGATGAGATTCGAGAACCTCGACCACCTTGACACCTGCCTGGCCACCAAGGAACTCCTTTCGGTCGACCGGTATTCGGGCTACCGGAATCTTGAGATGTATGTCTACGGAGCGCCGGGGATTGCCGAGGGGAAAATACGCTTCTTCTTCCGAATCGGGGACGATGCCGACAACTTCTATGAGTATCGCACTTTCGTCCACGAGGGCTGGGATTCGAGAAACTTCGTCCGCTTCGATTTCAACGATGTCACGGCCTTCAAGGACTCCCTGATAAGATCGGTTCCCAGGTCCGAACAGGGGGATATTGACGACACCACGGCTGTATATCGGGTCAAGGGCAGACCCAATCTTGCCCAGGTCGGCTATTTTGCAGCCGGAATTGTCAACACGGACCCGACCGAGAGATACGATGGTGAAATCTGGCTTGATGAGTTGCGGATCACCGGCGTCCGCAAGGACATCGGCACGGCCGGCCGCATCTCAGTCAGCGGCAATATAGCCGATCTTTTCACTTATAACTTCAACCTGCAATCGCAGGACCCCTATTTCCGGGGCATCTCCGCAGCCACACGCGGGGGATCCGATAACAACCTGGGCAGCGGGAAAACGGCGACATCGTACAACTACAGCCTGTCAATGAAACTCGACCGTTTTCTCCCGCGCTCCTGGAAGGCGTCTCTTCCGGTGACGTACTCGTACTCGAAATCCACCACCACTCCCCTCCTTCGTACCAACTCCGACATCGTCCTCCCCGACGAGGTACGCCAGCAGGAGCAAACCATCAGCGAGAGCCGCTCAGTGACAGTGTCGGAGAGCTTCGCATACAAGGGCAAGAACCTCCTTTTCCGGCTGCTTCTGAATCGACTCAACAGCAAACTTTCCTATCGCAGGAACAGTACGCAGTCGGTCAACACACCCTATTCGTTCGGCGAGAACACCAGTGTCAACAGCAGTTTTAACCTGGGTATCGCCGGCGTACCGAGACTGCCCATCTTTTTCTGGACGAAACCCATTCCCCTGCTCCGCAGAACATCGGAGAGCAAGCTGGGATTGTACCCCGGCAAGTTTCAGGTATCCGGTGACTTCAGCCGCAATGTCAATATCACTGAAGACCCCAACCAAAATCGCAGATCATCAATCAATCGTGACTTCAGCGGGCGGCTGGACTTGCAGTACAAAGTCTTCGAGAACCTGAGTACATCGTTGAATCTTACGACTCGCAGAGACCTGAGTGATCTGAACCAGGTGGACCTGTCGCTGAGCCATTTCAAGTTGGGTCTGGAGACCCGCTACAATCAGTCTTTCAGCGCCGGTTACGATCCAAGGTTGCTGGGCTGGCTGACCAACCAGTGGAACTACAAAGTCACCTACGGCGATAACTACGACCGATCATCGGAATCACGAAACTCGACACTCAATCAGTCCTGGGGGGTCCAAGGCACATTCGATCACATCGCCTTTCTCGGCGGCAAGGCGACAAGCTCCGAGAGATATTTCAAGGGCAAGCGGCACAACGTGCGGGGCGGCGGCGAAAAGAAGAAAGAGAGTGGGCGACCTTTCTACGATCCTCCCCTGGCGGTGCTGCGCTTTCTCACCAACTGGATAAAGTCGCCCTCTTACGGCTACAACAAGTCCTTCAAAGCCTTGGTCCCGGGCATGGCCGACCGGCCTTCGTGGAAATACCGTCTTGGTATGACGCGGGAGGCTGATGTCGGCAAGGTAGCTCAGAATCGCAACCCTTCATCCAATGAAGGCATCGCCTTCAACGTGGGCAGTGGTTTTACGCTGTTTGGCGGACTGGGAACCGACATCGGATTCAAGCGGTTGATCTCCCGCGACCTTGAGAAACAGGGTCATCGGTTCGAACAGGTCTCCACTAGTTGGCCCGAGTTGAACATAAGAATCGCGAAGTTCCGATCGCTCCCGCTCATCACCTCCCTGGTCAACAAGCTGATCGACGTCTTTTCGCCGCGGACGTCCTTCCAGCGCTCGACAAAGGAGGCGATCGATCTTGACGGTGGTTTCACGACTTCCCGGAGCGTGTCGACAAATCACAATCCGCTGCTGTCGGTGAACTTCAGGCTCCTGCCCAAACTCAGCCTCACCGGATCATACAATCTTTCCAAGTCTGAGAGTGAGAAGTTCAACCCCAGTGACGGGGAGCCCCAGTCCGTTACCCGTTCAAGCCAGAAGTCGGTGTCGGTATCGTCGAAATACTCCTTCTCCGCACCGGGGGGCATCGGGATTCCGCTGTTCGGGAAACTCAAGTTCCGGTCGACGATGTCAATCGCGGTGAACCTCAAGATAAACTCCAGCCTCAGCGAAACCGCCAGCGGTGGGAAACCGTTTACGGTGTCCACGGACAAGTCGGAGTTCTCATGGTCGACCCAGATTGCCTACACCTTCAGCCAGCAGATCAAGGGCGGCGTTTCCCTTCGCTGGCAGGATTCCAACGACAACTACCGAAACCGCAAGAGCCACGTCAGGGAACTCCAGCTCTTCACCGAGATAAGATTCTAACAGGTTTCCGTTGACATGATTTCCGGATTCCCTGAAATTGTCGCCATGCCCAGGGTCAAAGGCGTTGCTCTTTCACTGGCGTTGACTATATCGCTGGGGTGCGGTTGCACGAAGAATCAGCAGCCGGCGCCGGCCTTTGACGGCGAGCGAGCATTTGGGTACCTTGAGGAGCAGGTCGCTTTTGGTCCCCGGGTGCCGGGTAGCAGGCCGTGGTCCGCCTGCCGTACCTACTACTGCGACTTCTTTGCCGGCCTTGGTCTGGCCGTTGATTCTCAGGTGTTTGACTTCCTCGACCCGTATTCCAATCGCCGATTGCCGCTGGTGAATCTGATCGTGCCCGTCTCCGGTCGCGATGCGGACGCTGATCGAATCGTGCTCATGGCCCACTGGGACAGCCGACCGCGCACCGACTTCGCCTCGGATCCTCAACTTAGGGACCACCCCATCGACGGCGCCAACGACGGCGCTTCGGGTGTGGCGGTGCTGATGGAACTGGCGCGTCTTCTGGCGCAGCAACCGCCGCCCTGCCATGTTGACCTGGTCCTCGCGGACGGCGAAGACTGGGGCGAATCAGGCGATCTCGATTTCTATTTGCTCGGGTCGCGCGAGTTCGCCAGACGGGGTATCAGGGACACTTACCGTTTCGGCATTGTCATTGACATGATTGGAGACAAGGACCAGCAGATCTATCGCGAGGGCTATTCGGAGCGATACCATCAGGAACTCAACGACATGATCTGGTCAACCGCCGCGCGGCTCGGCATCACGACCTTCCGCGACAGCGTCAAGCATCTCATTCACGATGATCACCTCTCGCTCTGTAGCGGCGGCGTGCCGACAGTGGACATCATCGATTTCAACTACCCCTACTGGCACACCGAATTCGACAGTCCCGACAAGTGTTCGGCCGAGTCGCTGGCCAACGTCGGACGGATACTGACAGAAATTGTCTACGATCCTGAGTTATGGCCGAAAAACTGATCCGCAAACCACGCGATTTCCCTTCGGTGGAAGAGCTTCTTGAGTGCCGACCACTCGCCGGAGACATTGCGACACTTCCCCGACCCATTGCGGCCGAACTGGTCAAGGCCGTCGTGGCCGAGAACAAACGGAAACTCAGGGAGGGAATAGGACGCCTGACGATCACCTCGCTTCATCGTGATATTCGTTCGGCCGTTTCTCGCGCCAGACGAACCGAAGTCACCCGCTTGATAAACGCCACCGGTATCGTCGTTCACACCAATTTAGGGCGCGCGCCGTTGTCGGAATCGCTATTCGACGCCGTAAGGCGAACCATCACCGGTTACGGCAATGTCGAGTTCGATCTCGACCGGGGCGTACGTGGAAGCCGCGGCCTGGCCTGCGAGAATTACCTGGCGGCGCTGGCCGATTCTGAAGCGGCAACGGTTGTAAACAACAACGCCGCGGCTATCTTCCTGATCCTGAACAGTCTGGCCAATCGTAAGCAGGTGTTGATCTCGCGCGGGGAACTGGTGCAAATTGGCGGTGGGTTCCGTATTCCCGACATACTGAAGCGCTCCGGGGCCAAACTGTGTGAGGTCGGCACCACCAACGTGACCGACGTGGCGGATTACGAGAGCCACATCAGCGAACGAACGGGGCTGATCCTGAAGGTGCACAAGAGCAATTTCGTACAGGCCGGTTTTACCGAGGAAGTCGAACTCAGGGATCTCGTGGCGCTCGCCGCGAGAAACCGCCTGACGGTTGTCAACGATCTCGGCAGCGGCGTGCTCGTGCCGACGAGGAAACTTACCGGGCACACCGAACCAACCGTTCAGGAATCGGTCCGCGCCGGGGCTGATCTCACCTGTTTCTCCGGAGACAAAATGCTGGGTGGTGTACAGGCCGGTCTCATTGTCGGGCGTCGCGAACTGGTTGCAAAGATCAAGCGCAACCCGCTTTTCCGCACCATGCGCGTGGACAAAATCGTCTTTGCTTTACTGGAGAAGCTGTTCACGATCTATCTCAACGGCGACCACCTCTCCGAAATCAAGTTGTGGAATATCCTGTCGGTGCCGGAAGCGGAGTTGTATCGGCGCGGCAGGGCGATTCTGGACGAATTAGGGCAGCCGGATGTCTTGTCAGTCGAGGCCACCAAAGCCTACACCGGCGGCGGGGCCATGCCTGAGGCGGCCATGCCGTCGGTCGGTCTGGTCTTTGGAGGACGGCACAAGGCCGTTGCGCTGGCGCGGAAGTTCCGCCGGCTTGAAACCCCTGTTATCGGCCGCATCGACCAGGACCGCTTCATCCTGGACTTGAAAGCGGTGCTTCTCGAGGATCTCGAATTGCTGCGTGATTCCATCAGGGCTGTCATCGGCTGAAGCGAGGAGTGGGCGACCGTGCTCGTAATCGGAACAGCAGGGCATATCGATCACGGCAAATCGGCCATTGTCAAAAGGCTGACCGGCACCGATCCCGACCGGCTGCCCGAAGAAAAAGAACGCGGGATGACAATTGACCTGGGTTTTGCGTTTCGACAGACGCAAAGCGGCGAGCGCATGGCCTTCGTCGATGTGCCTGGTCACGAGAGATTTGTCCGGAACATGATCGCCGGCGCCGGGGGTATCGACGCCGTGATGCTGGTCATCGCTGCCGACGACGGCTGGATGCCGCAAAGCCAGGAACACTTCCAGATCGTGCGCCTGCTCGGCATCGAGCGCGGCCTTATCGTCATCAACAAGATCGACCTAGTCGACAGCGAATGGCTGGAACTGATGGAAGAGGAGATTCGCGAGAAGGTGGCCGGGTCTTTCCTGGCCGATGTTCCCATGTTTCGCGTGTCGGCCCACACCGGCCAGGGAATAGACGCGCTCTCAGATCATCTTGACAGCCTTCCCGGCTGCCTGACCTCCGGGCGTGACGGCCGGACGGCCCGTCTGTATGTCGACCGTTCGTTTGTACTGTCCGGTATCGGCGGAGTTGTCACGGGGACCCTTCGCGACGGTTCGCTCAGTGTGGGGCAGCCTGTTGCCGTATGGCCGGCTGGGCTCACGGGCAAGGTACGTTCGCTTCGCGCCAACGACCGGGAAGTCGACCAGGCCCTGCCGGGCCAGCGTACCGCCGTTTCCCTTACCGGCGTTGACAAGGAACTGCTCGCGCGGGGGAGCGTGATTTCCGGGAGGCTGGACCTGTCGTTCTTCACCGCCAACCCGGTGCTGGCTCTTGCGGTAGAGTTGTTGCCGGAAGCCCCGGTGACACTGGAGGATCGGCGCCGGGTCCTTCTCATTACCGGCACCACCGAGGTGGAAGGGGAACTGCGGCTCCCGGACAAGAAGAAAATCAGGCCGTCGCAGCAGGGCATCGCGTTCTTCAAGCCGGAGCAACCAGTGTACGCACTCGTCGGCGATCACTATGTCCTGCGGCTGCCGACACCGATGGTCACTCTCGGCGGGGGCCGTATTCTGGACCATCTCGCGCAGGTCCCCCGACGAAAGCACCTAACCCGCTATGATTATCTTGCCGACCGGCTGTCATGGAGGATCGAGGACCTGGTCGTATCAGAGTTGAAAAAACGCTCTATTATGCGCTCTGACGAACTTCTGGCCGAGGCGGCAGTGACGCCCGCAGAGATAGCAACGACGGTGAAGAGACTGATCAAAGAGGGTCGACTCGGCATCATCGGGGACCACGTTTTCCACTGCGACTCATTCCAGAGAGACATCGACGGCTTCAGAGCGGGCATCGTGAAGTCGCTTGAGGCCAGTCCGCACTTGAGAGGCCTTCCCCGCGAGCAGGTGCTTGCCTTGAGCGAACACGACGATGCGACCACTGAAGCCATGATTGAATACCTGCTGTCGGAAGGCGCCATTGTCAAGGCGGGCGACAAAATTGACCTTGCCGGCCGCGGTATGAGTCTGAAAGGCAACATCAAAACGGCCCACGACAGGATAATGAATCTGCTGCGGGAGGAACCGATGGCCCCGCCGAAGCTCTCGCTCCTTGCCGAAGGGGGCAAGGACAGCCGCGAGGCAATCAGGTACATCATCGAATCGGGCGAGGGTTACAAGTGCGGCGCTGAGTTCATCTTTCTCAGCGAAAGCTGGTCGGAGATCGTGCGTTTTGTCAGGGATCAGATTACCCGGTCAGGCAAGTTGGCCGTGGCCGACCTGAAAGACCGCTTCGGCATATCGCGCAAGTATGCCATTCCCGTTCTGGAAGAAACCGACCGGCTCAAGCTCACCCGGCGCGACGGCGACCAGCGAACAAAAGGAGAGAGGTTTGAAAGCGAAGAGTTTACTGTATAACGCCCGCATTCACACTCAGGCCGGTGGCCTCATGGCGGATTCGATGGCCGTCTGCCGCAATCGGATTGTGGCGATGGGCAACAACCTCAAGTATGACCCGGATTTTGGGAGCTACCACCGGGTGGATCTGAAAGGCAGGACAGTGACGCCCGGTTTTGTCGACGCCCACACGCACTTTTTCTTTTACGCCCTCTCCTTAGGTCACGTGTCGCTTCAAGGTCTGACATCGATTGAGGCCTGCCGAAAGAAGATCAAAAAACATACCGCAACCCTGAAGCGAACGGAATGGGTGGTCGGCGAAGGATACGCGCCCGATCTGTTCGCTGGCCGCCGGGAGCCTGACCGCCAGGCGCTCGACACCGTCACCGGCGACCATCCGGCCATCATCCTCTCCAAGGATCAGCACTCCGCCTGGGTCAACAGTCGCGCGTTGGAGCTGGCAGGTATCACTGCCAAGACGCTGCAGACTTCCAGTGGCGTGATTGTCAGGACTGCAGACGGCACACCGACGGGTATCCTTCGCGAAACGGCGTATCGGCCGGTGTTCGACCTTGCACCTCCGCCGCCCCGGAAAACCATAGACAGACACTACCGGCAGGCCGTGGATCATGCCTGCCGCAAGGGCGTGACGGGGGTCCATTCCTTTGACGGTGCGGAGGCGTTTGCCTATTTCTCCGAATTGGCCGCCGGTGGCAAGCTCGGCCTGCGCATCAATTACTATCCCCCGGCAACCAGGCTGCCGCAACTGCACAAGACCGGAACCCGCTACGCGACGGGCGATGACTTCCTGCGAATCGCGGGTGTCAAGATCTTCGCCGACGGGTCGTTGGGCAGCCAGACCGCCTTTTGCTTTAACAAGTATCTTGGCAGCCCGGACAACTTTGGCATCGAAGTAACCCCCGTGTCTGAGCTTAAGCGGCTGATCAAATCGGCCTCCAGGCTGGGTTTGCCATGCGCTATTCATGCTATCGGCGACCGGGCCGTGGCCAACGTTCTCAATGCCCTCGAGGCCGGCCCCCGGCTTCGACTCCCGGCTCGACATCGGATCGAACATTTACAGTTAATGCGTCGCAAGGACATTCCCCGCCTGAAGAAGTTGGGCGTGGTGCCGTCAATGCAGCCCTCACACTGTCCGGCAGACATCATGATGGCGCGCAAGTACTGGGGCGCTCGCGCAAGAAACGCGTATATCTTCCGCACCCTGATAGATCACGGCATCCCTGTGGCTTTTGGGTCGGACGTGCCGATTGAGCCTCTTGACCCGCTGGCCGGTATCGCCGCTGCGGTGCGACGAGCGAAACCGGGCAGCCGGGACATCTTCTATCCCCAGGAGCGCCTGAACGCCGCCCAGGCCCTGCACGCTTTCACCGTCGGCTCGGCCATCGCCGCCGGGCAGGAGCACTGCCGCGGCTATCTTCTTCCGGGCTACGTGGCTGATTTCGTGGTTCTCTCAGACGACATTACGCGCATACCGGCATCCCGGCTGTGCGATGTCCGAGTGCTCGCAACAGTTCTGGACGGCAAAGTCAAATACTGTGACGGCCGGCTGAGTCTTTAGCCGCACCCGTGATGGTTTTCCTGATGGCAATTTGATTTGACAATGGATTTGACATAGAGCATATTTGTCTCATGAGGCCAAAACACATAATTGTGCTGGCGCTAGCAGTTTTTCTGTTTCTCAGTCCCGTCATTTCGTATACGATCAGAGCGAGCATACAAAACGACAGCACGTATGAATCGGACTCGTCCTCACTCGACGAGGTGATGGAACGGCAGGAGCCCGCCATGCGAGCGCTGGTCTACACGATAACGATCGAGGGCGCCATCGGCACGGTGACCGATGACCGCATCGCAGAAGCGATTGAGCTGGCCGAGGAGGACGGGGCTGCCCTGCTGGTGCTAATAATGGACACGCCGGGCGGGTTCACAAAGCCGACGTGGTCGATCTGCAAGAGCATCCTCAACGCCGGTGTCCCCGTATGCACGTACGTTGCCCCCTCGGGAGCGCGGGCCGGCTCGGCCGGAGTGTATATTACCTACGCCTCACACTTCGCCGCCATGGCGCCGTCGACCAATATCGGCGCGGCGCACCCGGTCTCCGGCACCGGTGAGAAGATCGATTCGGTTATGAACGAGAAAATCACCCACGACGCGGCGGCGCAGATCCGCGCAGCGGCTGCCAAGCGCGGTCGTAACGCCGAGTGGGCCGAGCGGGCGGTGCGGGAGTCGGTGGCCATTACCGACGTAGAGGCGCTCGACTCGAATGTGATCGATATCCGCGCCGAGAATCTTGACGACCTGCTGCGTCAGATTGACGGGCGCGAGACTGATCTTCCCTCAGGCAAAACAACGATGGTTCTCAAAAACGCCCGCACCACGGAGATTGAAACCTCACTGGTGCACCAGATTCTCGATATAATCACTCAACCCGACATCGCCTTTATTCTCTTCTCGATCGGTAGTCTGGGCATTCTCCTGGAACTGTACAACCCCGGTTCTATTTTCCCCGGGGTGGTGGGCGCGATTTCGCTGATTTTGGCTTTCTATGCTTTTCAGACGTTGCCGATCAACTACGCCGGACTGGCGCTGATAATACTGGCAATAATACTCTTCATTGCGGAGGTGAAAATCGTGAGTCATGGCCTTCTCACGATCGGCGGGCTGATCTCCTTCTTCCTGGGCGGTCTGATGCTCGTTGACACGGTCGACCCCGGTCTGAGAATCTCCATGTCGGTCCTGATCACGATGGTAGTGTGTATCGGGATTGCCGTGAGCATAGCCGCCTACCTGGTTATCAAGGCGGCCCGGCGCCAGCCATTCATCGGCAACGAAGGGATGATCGGCAAGACGGCCGAAGTGCGCAGGCAGGGTCTTGTCTATGTGGACGGCGCTCTGTGGAAAGCAAGTCACGAGAGCGGCGAAGAGCTTGCGATCGGTGGCACCGTCGAGATCGTGGCTGTCGACAAGCTGAAACTGATAGTGCGGAAATCAAACTCCTAACATCGGGGGGAACAGATGCAGTTACCGGTAATAGCGATCATTGTCTTCTTCGGGTTCCTGATCCTGGTCAACATGATCAAGATTCTCAAGGAGTACGAACGGGGGGTAATATTTCGACTGGGCCGCCTGATCGGCGCCAAAGGACCCGGGCTGATCATACTGATTCCGATCATCGATAAGATGGTCCGCGTCGATCTGCGCGTCATCACCTACGATGTCCCGGCGCAGGACGTCATCACCAAGGACAACGTGTCCGTCAAAGTCAACGCGGTGCTCTATTTCCAGATAACGGATCCGAACAAGGCGATTGTCTCCGTGGCCAACTTCTTCGAGGCCACGTCGCAGATCGCGCAGACCACCTTGCGCTCGGTGCTGGGGCAGGTGGAGCTTGACGACCTGCTGGCCCAGCGCGAAAAGATCAATGCCCAACTGCAGCAGATTATCGACGAACAAACCGAACCGTGGGGTGTTAAGGTAACCGTTGTCGAGGTTAAGAACGTAGACCTTCCTCCGGAGATGACGCGCGCTATCGCCAAGCAGGCCGAGGCCGAACGTGAGCGCCGCTCGAAAGTTATCCACGCAGAGGGCGAGTTCCAGGCCGCGCAGAAGTTGGCCGACGCCGCGTCCGTCATCGCCACCGCACCGAACGCAATGCAGCTTCGGTTCCTGCAGACGATGGTTGAAGTGTCCGCCGAGAAAAACTCTACTCTGATCTTCCCGGTCCCAATCGACCTGCTGGAGTCTTTCAAGCACTACTTTGACGACAAACGCTCCAAGGAGGTCGGGAGCTAAGTAACTCATGTGATCCGGCAGAGACCCGTAGGTCAGAATCCCTGTGGTTCTGACATCTGAATCTGTCGAGACCGCAGTCGAAGCAACAGCAGGGCAGGTTTGTCTTCAAACCTGCAGGCAAAGGCGGGCCCGAGGACGTCCCACCCCTACGGATTTTCCGTCAGGGTGAGCGCAGTCGAAGTATGACGATGCTGTGGGAGATGCGCGCGCAGCGTGAAGAACCGGCGACACCGGTGTCGAAATCTCACCTACTCTGACCATGCTTCCCCATTCGCGTTCTTGACCTGCGGCGTGCAATAACCTATACTCCCCCAATGCAGAAGAAACGCACCGACTACATTAGCTGGGAAGAGTACTTCATGGCCATCGCCCAGCTTTCGGCCAGGCGGTCGAAAGACCCCAACACGCAGGTGGGGGCGTGTATTGTAAACAGCAACAAGCGCATAATCGGTATCGGCTACAACGGCTTTCCCACCGGCTGCTCCGACGACGAACTCCCCTGGGACCGCGACGGGGATTTCCTGAACACCAAGTACCCCTACGTCTGCCATGCCGAAATGAACGCCATCACCAACGCCACTAACAAGCCCGACCTCGACGGCGCCAGCCTCTATGTCTCGCTCTTTCCCTGCAACGAGTGCGCCAAGCTGATAGTGCAGGTGGGAATCAAAGAGGTCGTCTACTTGTCCGACAAGTACGAATCCGGCGATATCTTTGTAGCCGCGCGCAAGATATTCGACATGGCCGGCGTCAAATACCGCCAACTGGTGCCGATCCACACCAAAATCAATCTGTTATTAGAGTAGCTGCGTCGCTCCGGGCAGTCCAGATCGCTTGCAGACCGGGGCAGCATGAGGTAATCCGTTCGCCTGCGGTTGGGTACGGAATTGGCGTTGCCACTCACAAATTGGTGTGTTATCATGGATTTGGAAGCGGATGCCGTCTGGTGGCGGTCCCGGCCTTCAAAGCCGTGCGGGGGGCAATTGCATTGTCCCCGGTGGGTTCGATTCCCACCCCTTCCGCTTTGTTTGGGGACAATGGATCCCCCTTGCCGGGAATCAGGCGGCGACTTGCTGACTGCTCCAAGGGTAGAAGCGCATTGTGCTCATGTGAGTTTCATCTGATAGGAACAAATGCCGTTTCAATTCAAAGTGATTGTATTCATAGTCGTGTCTGCAGGACTTGTCTGGGTGTCGTGGTCCTCGTTGCGCGATTTTCGCTCGCACGGTTTTTACCGTTTCTTCGCCTTTGAATCCATTGTAGCACTGGTCCTGTTGAATCTTGACCATTGGTTTCATGAACCATTTGCTACCTATCAGATAGCTTCCTGGCTCCTGCTAACCGTCTCCTTGTTTCTGGTTATTCACGGTTTTCATTTATTGCGCAGGGTGGGGAAACCCGACAGCAAACGAACTGATCCATCGTTGATAGGCATTGAAAAGACAACCGAATTGGTGACGGTAGGAGCGTATCGCTACATCCGGCATCCTCTCTATAGTTCATTACTATTTGGGGCCTGGGGAGTGTTTTTCAAGCAGCCGTCTCTGGCATCTGTCTGTCTGTCTGTGATTGCGACCTTCTTTGTGACAATCACTGCCAAGATGGAAGAGGCTGAGAATTTGCGTTTCTTTGGCTCTGCCTATCAAAGCTACATGAAACAGACCAGGATGTTTATCCCCTTCCTATTCTGAGGAGGAGTCGCGGGGGAGCTGTGGGCGCAGGTGCGATCAGCAGGGGTAGTATGACTGCTTGGTTACGAAGATCAATTCACCATCGCGGAACAGATAGATATCATCCGAGACCTCGCCCTTGACCAGCACCTCCAGCACCCCGTCACCGTTGAGATCGCAGGCATAGAAGATCTCGCGCAGCCTCCGGCGCTGATTGGGACCTTTCAGAAGCCTGTGATTCCACACGCCCTCCGCTTTGGTCAGGATCGACAACGAACTAACACCCCGGAGGTGATCCCCCCAGCCGTTGCCCAACGCGAATAGCGTGTCGGGAATAGTATCCGAGATGGCGCCAAAGAACTCGATCTCGACACCGAATGGTGGCTTGTTCCACCTGTCCAGTATTTCTTTCCTTATCAGAGCAGACAGAGAATCCGAGATGACTTGAATTGAACTGTCCGGCAGATCGTAGTTTGTAAATGGGATTATCGAACCGTTGTATTTGAGAGGCCGGCGCAAGATCAAAAAAGGCCCACATCTATAGCTATTCGCCATTGGAGGCAGGGTGTATTCAAGCCGGCAAAAAACTCCCTCGTTATTGCAGCCTGCCCATAACCAACCGAGCGTATTGATGGTTGTTTCGTGGATTCCCTCGCGCCACAGCAGCGTCACCGAGTCACCCGGCTTGTCGGCAACATCCTCGGCGACCACGGCGTAGTCGAGCGGCACGAACGACCCACCACCCCTCGTGGGCCATCGCAAAGAATCATCGACAACTACCTGCCTATGCTGGAATGGCTGGCGGAGCGCCGGGTAAGCGAGCACGCGGCGGTCGTCCCAGATGCCGAAAGTGATCAACTGCCGCTCGAAAAGCCCGCGGACTTCCTCAACCGCCTTATCCTCAGTGTCCTGAGCCAGAGGCACGACCGCAACCAGCAGAAGCGCGACTGTCAGGATCAACGTGCGTCTCATCGATGCCACCACACAACGTGATCCACTTGAACGCAAGTAGTTTGTCAGTTTGCGCGACGTACCATCTGTTTCTGTGTTGAGAGACGCCCGGCCGCCTGCTGCTCATTCCAGTTTCGACCGTATCTCTGCGGCCAGCTCCTCAAGGCGCTTTTCGGGGATGGCGGTCCAGCTTTCTACCTGGAAGCCGCTGACGGAACTGCATATCATGGAGACCTTGGCCGCCGATTCCGAGTCGGGCGCTTCGTAGATGTCCATGAAATCCCAGGCGCCCAGAAGCGCATAGTGGGCCGTGAACTTCACTTCCGGACACTGCTTCTTGACCTGTTCAATCCACAACCGTCGGCCTTTAGGCCCGTGCTTGACACTGGATACGACCTCAACGACACTGGGGCCGTGCGGCGCCAGTTTCGACATAAGTACGTAGGTTTTCATCTCTTTCCACCCGAGAGTTCAGGTTTGCCCGGCTGCCTGCCGAGACTGACGAAACACCCGCGCCTGCCCCTGCCGGACGGGGAGTTACCGTGGCACATACTCTGCAATTCCGTTTATGGTGCCTTAGCGCCTAGGTGTCCTGATCCGAGAGTAAGATAACACAGACCCCCGGTAAACGCACGTTCTTTTTTCACACGGATCGACGAGCGAATTGCCCCAATCGCTCCAGGCTTGCCCCGACATGACGCCTACATTGTAAAGAGGCGCTCACCCCTGATGATCTTCTCGAGCATCTTGACCGTCTTCTCAACCGGCGAATGCATGATGTCGGCAGTATTGAACGTGGACCTGACCACCTCGCGAGGAGCGGCAAAACCCGACTTACCCCTTCCGCCGCGGGCCTTTTTCTTGTGCGTCAGGTTATATTGACGCTGATACTCTTTGGCCTTCTCTTTGTGCATCTGATAATAGCGCCGCTGGTATTCCCGGCGCGCCTCGGCAGTTGACAACTTCCCCTTCGTGGCACCTTGTTCCCTGGTCTTCCCTTTGGAATCAGCGCTGTTTTTGGCTGGGGAGGTACTCTTGGTCCGAGCCATTACCTACCTCACTCTCCATGTGTTAAGGAGGCTACCCTTCCTCCTCAGGTTCTCCAACCTTACGTAACCGGTTCCTCCGAAAGGAATGATAAGGAAAGTTTTGCCTGTATGTCAAGCATTATTTTCAGAAATCCTGAAAAAATGCTCCTTTAACCTATCACCTCCTAAGAGCTTACAATCGCAGATTTTTCCATCGCGCGTATTGCTTTGCTACTCAGACAATTATGTGAGCGTATCTCTCGTTGCGTAATCCCTTGCCCGGCAGTATATTGGCAGCACAAACCCCTTGCGGTAACATACACTTCAACGGACAAATGTCGCATGCAAGCCGGTATTGGTCATTATACGGAACCGCGGTGAAGAAAGTTGACCCTAAAGTGATGCCGCCATATTTTTCTTGTTGACAACTCATCATCGATTGTATATACGGGGAGTGCTTTCCTGTCAACAAAAAACCCCGCCGGGAAAATGCCCTGGCGGGATTTTGCTTTTCGTCTGTAATCCCGGTGTTAGCCTGCGGCTTGTTTCCTCATGAGGTGCGATGCTACTTCGTAGACAGTATAGCCGACCACGAAAAGAGCCAGCACCCAGAACACAACGTAAAATCCGGCGTGGTGGCCGGGGTTACTCGAATCAAACGCAGCCTGACGCCAGACATCCACGTCCTGAATGCGATTGATGAAAAGCGAGATTCGCGCCATCACCGTAAACCCGAACGAAGCGCCGAAACCGATCATCAGGGTGCATATCCCAACCCTGGCCATGCCACCGAAGAGGCCGGTGTGTGCCTTCGAGAAGAAAAAGTATATGAGACCGGTGAGAGTGCCGACGAAAATCAGCACTTGCGAAAAGCCGCTGAGAGTGTCAAACAAGTCGAATCCGCCATGACCGAAGAAGTTCTCCCAATTGATATCGGCCATCATGGCATACAGTTGCTTGTTGACCCGGTTGGACATCTCCAGTGGAATGGCCATACCGGTAGCAATGCCGATATACATGGCCATCGGCCACCTGGAGACCCAGGCATAATCCTTGGAAAAGCGGGTCCACATCAGAGCTCCCAGTATGGCGGGAATGATATACCAGGGCGCCGATGAGTTCAGCCAAAGGAAATACCAGTCACCGTCGGCCAGCCGCAAGAACAGGTTTGGCTTCAGGCTGTTGTGCCACAGGATGATTACAAAGTAGCCCGCCGAGACGCCCACTACCAGGTGCTCGGCAAACTTGTAGAAGGGGTTGTCCTTATAAAGAAACGAGAAGATGGAAAGCGTCACAAAGACGCCGAACGTCGTCCACAGGAATGTCTGAAAGTCCATGCTATCTTCCCTCCTTGAGCTTCCGCCGATAGCTCACGAAGAGACCGACGTTCCCCAGCAGGATGAACACGATAATCACAATGTGCGCCAAGAGTTGGACACGCATCCCTTCCTTGGCGCGACCCGGATTGTCGGCGAGTTCCTCGTACTGTGCTGCTCCGAGCAGCCCGCCCATCAGGCCGCTGACCTGGCCGGAACCGAGGAAAGGATAATACTGGGCCGTCATCACGCCGGTAAGGCCGAAAAACAGCGGGAAACCGAAACGGCCCTGGCCGTAGGAAACCCAGGCGTCGGCGATTGTCCCGCCCGACACCGACACCACACAGGCCACCTGGTCATAATTGAAAACCCCTTTCATCATGGGTAAAGAATCGAGAGGCGTGCCATAGTAATCGGTCGGGAAAGGCAGGCGAAAATCCTGGCCCATACCCAGGATTACCAGTGCGTAGTAGGGTTTGTAGCCCAGGAAGGTGTAGTCGACACCCCGAACGATTTCGCGACCCTTGAACTCGACGCCGTTGTAGACCCGATCGAGCTTCAGCGAATCGCTGAGGTCACGTATGGCCTGATCGGCCATGCCGGGTCCGTTCTGGGAGAGGGCCGTGAAGATGATCCTGAGGTTCTTGCGCCAGCAGTGCTCGGCAATGGCGAAGGTCATCGGATGCAACTCGGCCCAGGCATTGGGGTCGTAGTCGATGGCGATAAACACGATATCGCCGGGAGGCAGGCTGTCAATGAATTCGTAGATCGCCTCGCTTTCCGGCTCGGTCAGAATAGGAATCTGGAAGTCGGCATAGAAGGTAAACACGCAGACGACTATCAGCAGTAGAAACACCCAGCGCCTGTCCAGCCGCATCAGTTTTTCTGAAACACTCATGAATGATCCTCCTTATCCCTTCCCCATGTAACCACGCTCGATGCCCAGCACAACCTTGAGCGCGGTCGCTACCATGCCGAGACCGACACCGACCACGATGGCTCGCTGTGCGGCGAGGTTGGGAACATTCATCAACCAGTTGGACGCGCGGGCTACCTGTTCCGCCCCGGGAATCCAGGGGTTGAATCGCATCATCACCAGCAGAGCGGCAACCAGCAGCAGCGAGGCCAGGACATTGCGCGCCCGAAACGAGCGATAGGCGGCCGAGGCGATAAAGAACGCCAGCAGCGAGAACATGGTGGCCAGGATAGGTATCAGGATATAGTCGAAGAAGACTCGGAACATACTGTTTTCGAGGCCTTCCGCAGTGTAGAAGTAAAACGCCCAGGCATCATCAAGCAGGGCCACCACAACCGCCAGCGCCAGCGCCACCAGGGCAGCCGCAGCGTACTTCTTTTTCTGACCGGTGGAGGTGGCCGCCCTGGCCTGCATGACGGAGCCAAGACACACCAGGGATAATAGCAGCCATACGAAGTACCAGCCCCACGGTTCGCCCACGCGCTGCGTGAAGCCGAAGGCAATCATCAGATAGAGACCCGCCAGCGTGACGTAGGAGTAGCGCCAAGCTTCCTTGTGGTTCTTGATCTTGTCCACCGATACCCGGAACAGGGACCAGATACCCAGCGCCAGGGCAAAAGTGCCGATGATATAAATCCAGTCAAGGAAGAATTCATATATCCGCTCGGACTTCTCATGAGGCGCGAAATACTGAAACACCATGAAGACGCCGAAGATGAAAACCAATACAAATGGTAATTGTCTTTTCATTACAGCACTCCTCCTAATCAATCACGTGGAAGAGGTTGACAAACCAGGGCAGGGCGAAGTTGCTCGCCGCCAGTCCCAAGAGCGCCAACATGACGACGGCCGCCTTGGCGTAGTCCTGCGCTTTCAACGACCCGAGCAGGACGGGTTCGCGCCCCAGGTAAGCCGAGGCCGCGTACAGCTCCTCGCCGATCAGGGTGTAGTCACAGGCAACGATGAAGAACGGCAATTGTGCGATCTGGTCGGTGCCGGCGATCTGAATCGAGCCTGCCTCGACCCCGGTCTCGGCCAGAAGTAGCGATTCCGCGTGGAACATGCCCATGTAGATATTGGTGGCGGGGCGCTGGCGAAGCATTATCCCGTTGACCGCCGCCACGTATGCAAACTGCGATTGAGTTACAAAATGGACAGTGTCTTCGTTGTAGCCCTCCGGGCGACCGGCATCCAAATACGATGACTTGACCACTTCCTGCGCCACCGACATGACGATAGGATCGTAGGTGGGCACGATAAGATCGGTCTGGTATTCCGCAACTCTCTTGGCAACGCGCCCGAGGATGGTAAAGGAGGCAATGGTCGCCACGTCGGCGGCCGTGCCCAGGCCTAACACGTACAGAATTGGGCGACCCATCTCGGTGGCGCGGCCGATGGCGTCGTCGACCGCCTCAATCCCGCTGATCGGGCGGACATACAAATCGGCGCCCTTGCGAGCCCGGGACACCATCAGGATAGTCAGGAACCCGAAGACCAGAACTCCCACCAGAACCGGCTTGCGGCCGGAATTGAACCACTGGCCGTAACACTGAATCGGACCGGCAACATCGGATGATGTCCTGATACTCTCGTCGCTCGTGACGGCGTCCACCCGGAAGCGGAAGTCACAGTAATCCGGAAGGAAATCGGACGAAAGGCGATCCTTGGGACCACTGTGTTCAAAGCATCCCTCGCCCGAGGGAACCATGCCCACGCGCCGCCATTCACCGTCGTTGGGATAGGCGGCATGGGCCGCGGGGAACTGGACGATCAACGTGTCAAGCACGTCGCGGAGGAATCGCAGAGTATCGTTCCAGTCTGCGCCGGGAACCTCGTCAACCTCGCGTGCCGTCAACGCCACACCGATTGCCGAGCGAATCACATCCGCCGAGTCCATCAGCGTTGGAATCCAGCGGAAGATATCGTATTTCATCACCGATCTCTGCCCCGCGCCGTCGTCGGGAGAGAGCTCCCAACTGAGGTCGACGGAATGGCCGTGATCGTTGTCGGAATCCCGGCCCTCAAGGTTTGTCACGGGGGCTGGGAAAAGAAGCATCGGGTCCGTCACCAGGGTGTCACCGGCGAGGGCTTCCTCCTCGGCCGCAACGCCGGAGAACCCAACCAGCAGCAGGACCACTGCCATCAGGCATTTATTCTTCATAGACTTCTCCCTGTATTAATGAGAGAGTTTCTTAACTTATCAACTCCAACCAATCCCGGAAAAGGAACGTTACCCGTCCCACCAAAAGCGAAATGCGTCCCATGACGGTGTATCCGAACGAGGCGCCAAAGGTGATCATCAGTACCCAGATGCCCACCCTTGAGGCCCGACCAAAGACGCCCGTGTGCTCCTTGGAGAAGAAAAAATAGACAATGCCGCAAAATACGCCCAGGAAGATAATCCAATTGGTCAGCAGGGCCGCCAGTTGTCCCGTCGCCGACAGGTCAAGATGGGAGATAAACGCTCCCCCGCCCTGCCACTGGTGGGGTTCCCGACCGAGGAGAGGTACGAAAGTTGAGGATACCTGCACGATGAAATCGGAGCGCAGGTATCGGACGAAGTTCAGACCGGCCGTGGTGCCGACGATAAGGGCCAGCGGCCAGCGCGACAACCATCCGTACTTGGCGGATAGGCGCATCAGAAGCAGTATACCCAGGATGACCGGTATCCAGTAGGCGATGTTCCACGGGCTCGGCTGATGAGGAACCATAAAGAATTCAGAAAAACCCGCCGAGAGTCTGGGGATAAGGTTGCCGACTATCGTCGACCAGAAACCCTGGGTCATCCAGAAAGCCGCCGAGACTCCAACGAAGAGGTGCTCAGCGAACTTGTAGAACGGATTGTCTCGGTAAAGGAACGAGAATATGGCCAGAGTCAGAAAAGCCGACATCGTAATCAGAAACCCGTGCAGGATATAGCGGTGATCTTCGCCGGACAACGAAACTGCCTTGAGAATCCAACTCAACAGGAACAGCACGACAACCACGCCGACGACAATGTACGTGGAGCGGTTCATTCGGTCTTCCTCCCCCGGCGCCCTCTGAAGAACGCAATATTGCCGATCACGATGAAGGCCATGATGACCACGTGAGCCAGCGTCTGGGGACCCATCATACGCAGTCCGGGTTTTTCCATGTCCTCAAACCGGGGATGGGTTTGAGCCAGTTCCGATTCGTACTCGGCGGCCCCCTTGATACCTCCCAGAATACCGATTACCTGACGCGGATAGTAGGGATACAACTGCGGGGCCACGACCGCCGCCACACCGGCCCCGATGGGCACGTTGGCGGGATCACCGACAAAAAGCACCCACTCCTTCGGGCCGGGGCGACCACCACCGACGGTCAGGATCAGGTCGAAATCCCTGCAGGAACCGACCTTATCGAATATCTCGATACTGTCCAGGGGGACTCCGTTTACATCGGTGGGAAACATCTTTTTGAAGTCGGACACGATTACGTTGAGTACGCCCTCGTTGCCCGCCTTGTAGCCCACATTGACGAAATCGACTCCGTCGACAAGATGCGGGAAATCCGGCTTGATAACGTACTCGAGGGTGGTGTTGAGCAGCGACTGTCCCGTGGCCCAAAGACACATAAACACAATTTTGTGCTCCCGAGTCAGGGAATGTCGCGCCAACGCGTTGGCCATCGGCTGCACTTCCGGGGCCATGGCCGGGTCGAAGTCGAACGACATAAGGATTGTCGAACCAGGCGGGAGATTTTCAATGCGGTCAAACAAGTCCTTCACGACCGGCGTGGCATGTTCCTGGAAGGTGATCGGAAACAGGATCGGCGTGGCCACGGCAACGAAGATGAATATGAAGATGACACGACGTTCGACCTCGCGGCCGCGGATCGCTCTGACCAGCAGCCAGATAAGTCCGCCGAATATAGCCACCAATGGCACCATGACACCGACGTCAGGCATTGTCGCCTCCGAGGTAGGAACGCTCGATGCCAAGGATCAGCCGCAGAGACATCGAGACAACACCCAGTCCGATGCCGATCATGATGGCCCGCTGACCGGCCAAATTGGGTGAATTCATTATCCAGATCGCCAAATTGGGAATCTGCAGCAGGGAAAAGGAATCGGGGACCCACTCCGTGAGCATCAAACCGAAGGGCGTTCTTCCCAACAGGATTATGAAGGCGGCGAGCAGGAGCAATGTCGCCTCCCGGTTCTTGGCGCGAAAAGCACGATACGACGCCGAGGCGACAAAGAAAGCCAGCAGGGAATACATGGTCGAACCGAGCGGCACCACCACCGAGTCGAAGATGGTATAGAACATCGACCCCGGCGCATCAACGGCAGTGGCGATATCACCGGGATTGCCTATCTTGAAAAGACCCGCCGCCAGCATCGTCGCGAAACCGGCCAGGGTGACGATGGAGAATCCCCAGTCTTTCTTGCGCCGCCACAGCTTGTTGATATGAACGCGCAGGAGGTTGCCACCACCCAGGAAAAAGGCGAAGACGGCAATAATATCAAACCAGAGAGTGAAGGTTCTTTCAAGATCACCCAACGGCGGTATGAAGACCGAGACAATCAGCAGTGTGCCGACGCAGAACGTAATTGTCAGAGGTACCAATTGTCTCATCACACTCTCAGTTGGTCGAGAAGACGACGCTCAACCTGTCAAGAATATCCTGCATGAACTCAATCTTCCACGCCTCGGCAAACGTCAGGGAAATCACCCCGATCATAATAACCACCATGGCTATAACCTTACCCACATCCTGACCCTTGAGCGAGCCAAGCTGTCGGGGTTCGCCCGAAAGGTAAGCCGAGGCCGCAAACAACTCCTCGCCGATCAGAGTGAAGTCGCAGGCGGCGATAAAAAACGGAAGCTGCGCCGGTCGGGCGGTTCCGGCAATCTGGATGGCGCCGACAGAGTTGCCGGTTTCCGCCAGAATCAGGGATTCGGCAAAGAAAGCTCCCAGCAGAAAGACCGTGGCGGGCTTCTCACGCACCATTATGCCGTCGACCGCCGCCACATAGCCGAACTGCTCGTCGGTGATATAATTGACCATGTCGTCGCTGTAGGCATCCGGTCGGCCGGCCGCCTGATACGACGATTTGATCACTTCCCGGCCCGCCGTCATTACCAGCGACCGCGCCACCGGCATGAATATCTTCGATTCATAGTCCGCAATGGTGCGCGAGACCCGGCCAAGTATCGTCAGCGCCGCCAGCGTCTGGACGTCATCCATATCGTGAATGCCGGGGATGAACAGCACCGGCCTGCCCATCTCTGTCGCCCGGCCGACGGCATCGTCAATGGCCTCCAGTCCGGCGATCTTGCGAACGAACAGCTTCTTGCCCCGTTTGGCGACCGTAACGTAATAGATCACGGCCCCGGCAATTGCCAGCGCGATCAGGAACAGGTATCCGCGGTCGAGATTTATCCACTCACGCTGTGGCGATATAACCGCCGTCCGGTTCGAGGGAAACTCCGCCCGTTCACTTAAAGTGGAGACATAGTATGAGTAGACCGAGTCCCGCAGAACTGTTTCGTCGAGATACTGATTCGAGCCGGGTGGCAGGTCGGCGATGGCTTCAGGTTCGCCGGTTCCGGCCAGACGATATACGCGATACCCGATGATTTTGCTGTCAATCAGCCGGTCGTCAATGGACGGCACCCAGGTGAGCCGAAGAGCGTCTCCATTGTCGTACGTATTGTCCGCCGCCACGAGTGAAGTGACCGGTGCTAGGGACACGAGCGCGGAATCTGACCCGGCCAGGACAATATCGGGTCCGTCGGCCCGACTCCACATGGCAGGAGCCGCAAGGAATGCGATGACAACAATGACAATAATGAGACGAGCCGAAAAGCCGGATGCAAGAGAAGACGTCCTGCCTCGGTGAAATGTCACTAGTTGATTAACCCCAACCAATCGCCTAAGAGAAAATCGATTCGGCCGATCAGGAGTGACATACGGCTCATGACAGTGTAGCCAAAGGAAGCGCCGAAGGTGATCATTATGAAGAAAATGCCGACTCTGGCCGTTGCGCCGAAAGCCCCTTTGTGCTCTTTTGAGAAATAGAAATAGACCAAGCCAGTGAAGGTTCCCACGACGATTACCAAACTGCCGACAATCGCACCCCACCCGGCATCAGGCCCACTTGCGTAGCTGGTCGAAAACAGCGGCTGAATCGTCGCCTGGACCTGGACCATGATGTTCGAAGCCAGGTAATTCATTAACCAGAGACCGCTGGTAGCACCGACAATAAAGGCAAGCGGCCAGCGCGATATCCATCCAATCCTCGGTACCAGCCTCAATAGCATCAGAAAACCGAGAGCAGCGCCCACCCAGAGCATAGGTTCATCCTGCCAGCCATCCCAGAACTTACCGACGAGATTGTCCCAGAACAGAGTCACAAACCAGAATCCTGCCGAGATACCGACAAAGACTGCCTCGCTCAGTTTGTACCAGGGATTGTCCTTATAAAGGAAGGAGAGAATTCCGAGAGTCAGGAAAGCTGAAAGCCAGAGTGCGAAATGCTCCATAAGTGCCGGCTCCTAATTCCCTCTCAACTTCGACTTGCGACCACTTCTGAAGAAGGCCACGTTGCCGATTATGACGAAAGCGATCACGACCACATGGGCAAACGACTGTGACAGCATGAACTTGGTGCCTTTTGCCTGATACTCTGCCACCGCCTCAAACTCCGCCGCACCACTCATACCGCCCAACAACCCCTCCAACTGCCCGGCGTTGAGATAAGCATACATCACCGGCGCCTGCACCGCCGTATTACCGGCACCCATGGGAAGGCCATACCGATCGACGGCTATCTGCACCCATTCAACCGTGCCGGGAAAACCGGCCGACAGATTGACCGAGAAGTCTACGTTGGAAAAATTCCGCACGTTTCTTACCAGCGGTATCTCTTTGTATGGCGTACCTTCATAGTCGCTCGGAAACATTGACTCAAAGGAACTGCCCATGCGCTGAATCACAAACTCATTGCCGGCTTGAAATCCCAAATTGACGTAATCCTTTCCGTACTGGAGATTCTTGGCCACGATGGCCGAGTCCTGAAACACTTTCTCCAGCGCCAGATTGGCCTGCTGCGGTCCCTGGGGCCACAAGCCCATAACAATGACTTTCAGATCCTTCTCGAAACACACCCGTATGATCGACTCCGCCATCGGTTGCAATTCCGGCGCCGAAGGTGGATCGTAATCGAACGAAATCAGAACCTTGGACCCGGCCGGCAATTCCATTAGGGCATCGTGAAGCTGATAGACTTCAGGTGAGATCGTAATCTTCTGTGAAAACGACATGAAAAGCGGCAGCGCCACCGCAAAGCCCACGTAGACAAATACCACACGCCGTTCAATCAGCCTCCCCTTCAGGGTGAGAACCAGTATCCATAACAGGGACAAGCCGATGAGAGCAATCACTACAGCAGACAGCCATGTCGGAAACTCAAACGTTCCCCGACCCCACACTTTGTTGAGGTAGAAGCTCAGGGCAAACAGGGTGATCGCGCCCAGGGCGATGAGTTCTTTGGCTCGGGTACTCATTTGCCGCCTCCAATATGCGCACGCTCAAGCCCAAGGATGATTCGTAACGATGTGGAAACAATCCCCAGACCTATCCCGATCATGATCGCGCGTTGTCCGGCCGTTTGCGGGTAGGTCATCACCCACGAGGCCAGATCAGACAACTGCCACCCGACCGGCATGAACGACGACAGGGTATGTCCTACCGGCACGCGACCGATCATTACAAAGAAGGCTGCTATCAACAATAGTGTAGCCTCGAAATTGCGAGCCCGAAAAGCGCGATATGAAGCCGACGCCACAAAAAAGGCCAGGATCGCGAACATGGTCGCCGACAACGGGATGTATACATAGTTGTAAAGCCAGTCAAACGATGTGCCGGGGTTGCGGAAACCACGCCCCTCAGCTATCCCGATAACAGTCATCAACAGGAAAGTCCCGATGATAACCGCCGCGTAGCCCCAGTCCTCCTTGCGACGATAGGTTTTCTCTATGGACATTTTCAACAGATTGAGCGCACCGAGGATGATGGCGCAAGCCCCCACAATCGAGAACCAGTCGGAGAACCAGTCGCTCATTCTGCTGAACGGCCAGTGCGGAATGAAGTACTGGATGACGAATCCGATGCCGACTATGGCCGTGATGAGCAGAGGGATTTCTTGTCGCATATCAGTCTATCACCGAAAACAGGTTGGAGAGTTGCCAAACACCGAATGTCTCAAGCAGGACCCCCAACAATATGGCAGCCAGTACGACTCCTTTGCCGATATCCTGTCCTTTGAGCGAACCAAGCAATTTCGGTTCCTTGGATAGATAAGCCGAAGCCGCAAACAACTCCTCACCTATCAGGGTGTAGTCACACGCCGCTATGAAGAACGGCAACTGTGACGGCATCGCCGTGCCGGCAATCTGAATGGCGCCGATCGAGTTACCGGTCTCGGCCAGAATCAGCGACTCGGCATAAAACTGTCCCATGAAAAAGATCGTGGCTGGTTTCTCACGTACGAAAAGCCCATCGACACCGGCTGCGTAACCAAATTGATCATCGGTCAGGTAGTGCACCATATCGTCTTTGTAAGAATCAGGCCGCCCCGCTTTCGAATGGGCCTCCTTGAGCACCTCACGCGCCGTTACCATCACCATCGAACGACAAACCGGCACATCAAGATACGTTTCGTACCGGGCCGACAACTCCGCCACTCTTCCGAGTATGGTCATGGCGGCAATCGTCATCATATTGTCCATGTCACCGATGCCGGAGATGTAGAAGATCTTTTTGCCCATCTCGGTGGCGCGCCCGACCGCCTCGTCGACCGCTTCCATTCCCGCAATCTTGCGGATAAACAGCTTCTTGCCGGCTTTGGCCTGAACAATGTAGTAGATGATAAAGAACGACAACAGGAACATGCCGACCAGGGTGTTGATCCGCTGTTTATGAAACCACTGTGGCGATGAAGTGATCGGTCCGACCATATCCGATTCCGATGTGAATTCGGACCGCTCGCCGGCCTCATTATAGACTACGCCTACGGCAACAACCTTATAGAAATAAGATGCATCATCTGAGGTGTTTCCATCATCAGTGGAATAATCAGCTTTACCGGCCGGGGAATCACCTACCTCGGTGAACTCTCCCGGCTGACCGTCAACAACCTCAGCACGCTGGATCAGGTACAGGTTTACCTTACCACCTTCAATGTCATCGGCCGATCTTTCCCAGGAAATGCTGATCGAACCCCCGGCATCGTTATCCGTGTCGGCAACCGTCACCCTGACCGGGGGAGCAGGAGTGTTGGCGAGGGCGAGACTGTCGGCATCCCGGGTCAGACTGTCGGTGGGGGCCTGTTCCTGGGCCGACAACCGCGGGGATGAGAGAATAACAGCAATAAATGCAAAGACAGAAAGCAGGATATTCAAAGAACCGGCGCGGGAGGCTGTACGAGGGCAAGGAGTCAAATCGTTGTTTCCACTTGCTTAACGGCTATCCTCATTCCTTTATGCGTCCCCGACGCGGCCGGAAATCCTCGAGCGCCTCATGCCGTTTTCGTGTTGCACAAACGGCAGAGCCTTTCTATTGACGCACATTTTCTCCTGCATGTGCAGCACGATAGCGGGAAATCTACGGCCCCCCCAAGATCAAGTCAAGTGAAAAAGTGACACCATAAGTACAGATCGTTGGCCCGCACCATGTTGTCGCATGTTTTTCGTCATTTAACAAACGTCCTGTTACATGCTGTACAATGCTGTACCCAGCCTCGACACCATTGACAGCGCGGGGAAACCGCTGGCAAGGCCGGTTCACCCAGTACCGATATCCCCACCGGTTGCCGTTGTTGCAAGATCGCGCATTGTGCAAAATCCTCCTTTACAATGGAGCCAGGATTTATTAGCATTTAAGTTTGGTGGATTTGAGATATCCGGCCTGGCTGGGTAAGTACGTTGAAACCCAACCGGATACACGGAATAGCGTGAACATGATAAAGCAGGTTTGCTGATGGCCAGGTTTGACAATCCGCATGACATTAAGGTAATCGTCGCCACGGACTGTGGCTCGACCACAACAAAGGCGATTCTGATCGAATACCACAACGGAGAATACCGCCTTATGACTCGCGGCGAGGCGCCCACTACAGTGGAGGCGCCTTTCGAGGACGTGACCATGGGTGTCCTGAACGCTGTCGCCGAGGTCGAGGAGCTCTCTGACCGAAAGCTTCTGGACGAGAACAACCGGTTTATTACACCCTCGAACGGCAAGATGGGCACCGACGTCTACATCTCCACGTCGTCGGCCGGTGGTGGTTTGCAGATGATGGTAGCCGGGGTGGTGCGTTCGATGACGGCCGAATCGGCCGAGCGCGCGGCCCTGGGCGCCGGCGCCATCGTCATGGACGTCATCGCCTCCAATGACAGACGCCTGCCCCACCAGCAGATAGAGCGCATCAGACGTCTGCGCCCGGACATGATTCTCCTGTCGGGAGGAATCGACGGCGGCACCACCACCCACGTGGTTGAGATCGCCGAACTGATTGCCGCAGCCGACCCGCGACCCCGCCTGGGCTCCAGCTACCGGTTGCCGATTATCTACGCCGGCAACAAGGATGCTACCGTCAATGTGCAGGAAACCCTGGCTGACAAGGTCGATCTCAAGGTAGTCGACAACCTGCGTCCGATTCTCGAACGCGAGAATCTCGGTCCGGCCCGCGAAGAAATCCACGAGCAGTTCATGGAACACGTGATGGCGCAGGCGCCGGGATATAAGAAACTGATGTCTTGGACCGACGCCCCCATCATGCCCACTCCGGGCGCGGTGGGACTAATCATTCAGACTATCGCCGAACAGTACGGGATTGAGGCGATCGGGGTGGATATCGGCGGCGCCACAACCGATGTCTTCTCGGTTTTCCGTCCCGGCGGCGAGAAGCCGGTTTTCAACCGGACCGTATCGGCAAACCTGGGGATGTCGTACTCGATCTCAAATGTCTTTGCGGAGGCAAGCCTTCCGAAGGTGATGCGCTGGGTGCCGTTTGACATGGATGAGCGTGACCTTCGCAACCGGGTCAAGAACAAGATGATCCGACCGACCACCATTCCCCAGTCGATGGAAGAACTGATTTTTGAACAGGCGATCGCTAAGGAGGCTCTGCGCCTGGCATTTGTCCAGCACAAGAACTTTGCCACGGTATTGAAAGGCGTCCAGCAGCAGCGGACTATCGCCGACGCCTTTGAGCAGTCAAGCTCCGGAGCCTCGATCGTCAACATGATGAATCTGAACATGCTCATCGGGTCGGGCGGGGTGCTCTCGCACGCCCCGAGGCGGCAGCAGGCGGCCCTGATGATGATCGACGCTTTCCTTCCGGAGGGGGTCACTCGGTTGGCGGTCGACTCCATCTTCATGATGCCGCAATTAGGAGTTCTGACCGAGGTTCACAAGAAAGCCGCCACCGAAGTATTCATAAAAGACTGCCTGATTCACCTGGGTACCTGTGTGGCCCCGGCCGGGACAAGCAGGAAGGGCGGGCCGGTTCTGAAGTATACTATCGATCTGCCCGCCGGCACCGTGTCCGGCACTCTCAACTACCTCCAGATGAAGAGGTTCGACCTCGGCCTCGACGAAAAGGGCATGCCCGTGACGGTACGGGCGACACTTGAACCGGAACGGGGTTTCGACTGCGGGGCCGGCCCCGGGCACAAAGTGGAAGCGATGCTGCATGGCGGAGTGGTGGGGATCATCCTCGACGCTCGCGGGCGACCGTTCGATCTCTCCACGCTGAGCGACGGCGACCGCGTGAGATACCTGAAAGAATGGATGACCGAGCTGAACACTTATCCCGCCGGCAACCTCTGAAAACCCGATGGGAGCTGAGAGCGATAGCCAGGCGAACCCGGGAAGGAAATGAACTTGAGAACACACGGAACGATTGCGCTGGCGCTGTTGCTTGTGATTCTGGCTTCTCCGACGGGCCTGGCAGACAACTATGTCAGTTGGAAGGGCGGCTTCTACATCACCTACCCGGATCACTGGAAGCAGATCGACTACCAGACGGTTGACGTTTTCCTGTACGTCAACAAGGCCGACCAGGATGCTCTCGATTACGAGGCGGTTTTTGCCGATTCGAGTTCGCGGCCTTTCTTTGAGGGCAGCTATGTCATCCTCACGCTTGACACCGTGGCTGAGATGTCGCAACTGTATATCGATTCAGCCCTAAGGGACCTCGAACAGACGTTCAAACGCAGCTTCACCTACTCCCCGGTGGCTGATTTCCTGGCAAACCCTGAGACGAACATCTTGAATTACGATGATGAGAAAAGACTGGTTACGATTCTCAGTGATATTGTCAGGGACGGCCAGGTAATCAAGAAAAACCTGATGATGATGCAGTTCTATGAGAAGGGGATGGCGTCTTTCTACCTGTATTCTCCCGACTCATTGTATGAACAGGCCAGGGGACTGCTGCACGACATGGTAACATCATTCTCAACGGAGAATATCGAGGCGGCGGTGGAGTCGCAAATAGTACGCGTCGCGGACGCCGCCCCCAAACAGGAAACGGTTCAGCCAGATGACAGCGAGGGCTCGACAAAAATCTACTTGATTGTGGGTGTGGCGCTGGCAATGATCCTGTTCGTTGTCATCAGGCGCCTGAAGTAGACTACATGGCATTGGTCAGCATGCAGAAAGGGAGATAGATGGCTCACGCCTATACGCCAGGACTGAAGGTTAGGGGAAGCCAGCTTGTCGAGAAACGCAGGATACTGCCGCTCAAGGGTGAAGTTATTGTGAAGGTCGGCGACGAGGTAAACCCCGACGATGTCGTCGCCCGTACGCATCTTCCGGGCAACGTCGTGCCACTGAACGTCGCTAACAGGGTCGGCATTCCCCCGGAAGATATCAACATGATAATGCACAAGAACGTGGGCGATCCCATTGCCGAAGGTGAGATCATCGCCGAGAAGAAAGCTTTCTTCAGGTGGTTCTCCAGCTCATGCCCGGCGACTATCGACGGCACCCTTGAATCGGTCTCACAAGTGACCGGCCAGGTGTTACAGCGCGGACACCCTATCCCGGTCGAGGTAAAGGCTTACCTGAAAGGCACCATCACGGAAGTGATTCCCAACGAAGGGGTGGTGGTGGCCTGCACGGGATCGTTCATGCAGGGGATATTCGGGATCGGTGGCGAGTCGTCCGGGGAGATCAAGGTGGTCACACAAGACAACGCCACCGTTCTCTCGGAGAAGCTGATAACCCCTGACCTGGCCGGCAAGGTCGCGGTCGGTGGCTCCCTGGTGACAGCCAACGCCCTGAAGAAGGCCATTGAGGTCGGTGTCAAAGGTATTGTGGTCGGTGGATTCGACGACCGTGACCTGCGCGATTTCTTAGGCTACGACATCGGTGTCGCCATCACCGGGTCAGAAGATATCGGCATTACACTGGTCGTTTCGGAGGGGTTCGGGCAGATAAATATGGCTCAACGGACATTCGAGTTGTTCCAGGCTCACGAGAGCGAGATGGCCTGTATCAACGGCGCAACGCAGATCCGCGCCGGTGTGATCCGGCCGGAAGTGGTCATACCACTGTCATCGGATGTGACCGAGGCTGCCTCCGGGGCCGCCGCCGGTATGCAGGGGCTGGCGGTCGGATCACCCGTAAGAGTCATCAGGCACCCCTACTTTGGTCATCTCGGGCATGTCACGGACCTTCCCTCCCCGCTGCAGATTCTGGAATCGGAATCGAAGGCGCGTGTGCTGGAAGTCGAATTTCCGGACGGTAGCAAAGCGATAGTACCGCGAGCCAACGTAGAGATGATCGAAGGCTGAGCCGGTCTGATCTCTCAGACAGCAGAAAACCTCCCGCCTGTTGCGGGAGGTTTTCTGTTTGCCTCGATATTACATGCTGTCAGGTTCCATGGCGGTGGAATCCGCCTCCAGGGCCGCCGAATCCACGACCGTAGTATCCACCATCTCGGTTTCCTGGACGTCGACCGGGGCCGTGTCTGCTTCCGGCTCGGCCTCTTTTTTGCCACAGCCGTACATCATGGGCAGCCCCAGGATGACAACCAGCAGCACAACGATCAGCTTCTTCATGCATCTCTCCTTCAGAGTTCACCAGTCCTTAGCGTTGCGCATGAGAATAATGACACAGCCGGGAAGGTCAAGTTTATTATTTCGGTTTTTTTGTTGTTGAATCGGGGCCGCCACCGGTCTTATTTGCTATGTGTGAGTATAGGTGGTGTTGGCCGACCCAACGGCATTCCTCGGCATGACGCTCCGGGATTGTCGAGAGGGGAAGACGGCAAACTTATCGAAAGGTGGAACGTAAAACCAGTATGAACAATATTATTCTGCCAAGCATTTTCAGCGGTTCCCTTTGGCAGATCATCGGGAACACGTCGACTTTCGGCCTCGTTGTGCTTGCGGCCCTGACCTTCATGTCGCTGGTGTCCTGGGTCATAATTTTGCACAAGTGGCGGCAATTCAGGACAGCGGAGAGCGCTACGAAGAGCTTCCTGCACTCCTTTCGCCGATCCCGGAGAATCGCCGACAACATCGGCCAGGCCAAATCCAACAGCGCCTCTCCTCTGTCGCAGATATTTGCAGCCGGCTACGCCGAACTAACGCAATTGAGCCAGGCGAAGAACGAAGCCGGTGGTCTTCAGAAGAGGCTGCGGCCCCTCGATGAGAGCGACTTCGAGATCGTTGAGATGACCATGGAAAGAACGGCCACCGAGGAAATAGGAAAGCTGGAAAGGCAGGTCATTTTCCTGGCCACCACGGGCAATAGCGCTCCCTTCCTGGGACTGCTGGGCACGGTGGTCGGTATCATGGACTCCTTCTGGGCGATCGGTGAGCGCGGATCGGCCTCGCTGGCCGTGGTGGCGCCGGGGATCGCCGAGGCCCTGCTGGCTACCATCGTCGGCCTGGGAGCGGCCATCCCGGCCGTTATCGGCTACAACTGGGCCAGCAACAAGACCAAGTTCCTCAACGATTATGCGGGGTCGTTCATTCTGGAGTTCCTGGCCTCAGCCAAGAAAGAGGCGCGCTGATGCGCCGCCGGCGACCCAGATCCTATCGGGCTATGTCGGACATAAACATCGCCAATCTTGTCGATGTTGTCCTGGTGCTCCTCATTGTCTTCATGATTTCCGCGCCCCTGCTGCAGTCGGGGATTGAGATCAATCTGCCCAAGACCCGCGCTCCGGTCATGGACGAGGAAGTACAGGGGGTCATTGTGACGGTGGATTCCCTGGGCGGTGTCTACGTCAATGACATCTGGGCGCGGCTGGAGGGCCTCGAGGAGGCCGTGGACCGGGAAATGCGGGCCGCGCGAACCCGGTCGGTTTATGTGCGCGGCGATTCGGCCGTCGCCTACGGCACCGCGATTGAGGTTATCGGCCGTCTCAAGGAGATGGGAATCGAGTCCATCGGGCTGATAACCGGCTACGAAGAAAGCAGAAAGTCCCGCAGAACTCTCCGGTAGCCACATGAAACGGGACGTCCTTTTCTCAGTCTTACTTCACGTTGTGGTGATCGCCATGACCGTTTTCGCATCGCCCTTCGAAGTCCGAAGGCCGTCGGACTATGACGAGGTGATCAGGGTGTCGCTTCTGGGTCCATCTGAGATCCCATCACCGCAGGCGGAGCCTCCCGAGCCGATAGCAATCCGCACTCCCCAGCCCGCCGCCGAGGAGATTCCGGAGATCACGGTGGGAGAGCCAACCACGGTGGATGAGGCCGTTGTCGAGGAAAAACCGCAACCGAAGCCGCCCGTACACAACGGGCCAGGCGCCGGCGAGGATGAAGAGATCCATTCGCCGATAACCGGGGGCGGTTCTCCCTTTGCGGGAGCAACCATTGACAACACTTCCTTCAATTACCCGTACTGGTTTACCCAGACCTTCAACAAGATACTCCGCAACTGGCGCAATCCCGTAGCGGCCGACGGAGCCATCGTGTGCGTCGTCTACTTCCAGGTGATCAAGTCGGGGCGGATAATCGAGGTCCAGGTCAAGACCTCCTCCGGCATCGGGGCCTTTGACGACGGCTGCCTGAACGCGGTCAGGCGATCCGCCCCGTTCCCGCCTCTGCCCCGTGCCTTCGGGGACGAGATCATCGGCATAACCCTTCCCTTCAAGTACGAACCGGGGTATTAGCATGAGACGATTATTCCAGGTCCTGGTATTCACACTGATCGCTGTGACGGCTGCTGATGTTGCCGCCCAGGAGAGAGACGTACGTAACATCTTCTTTGACACTTTGCGCACCGGCGACTTCCAGCCAACACTCGTGGGCGTTGAGGAAATGACCTACGTCGGCACCGATTACATCAGCGGCTACGACTCCACGCTGATGCGTTACATTACCGCGGTGGTGCAGTTCGACGTGGATTTCTACGCCGACTTCGACCTGGTCCTGACGGACAGCTTCTTTCTCAAATTGTACGAAATAGACGAACTGGACCTCCTCGGCTGGAAAAGGCTGGGCGCAACTTACCTGGTGAGGCTGGAGGCCGAGTTTCCGGGTTCGATGATTCGCGCGCGATGGCGCCTGTGGGACACCTCCAGAAAACAGCAGTTCGCCAAGGGCAAGATCGAAAGACCCAGGGACGACTGGCGGGACATGGGGCATGAAATAGCCGACCAGATCGTGCACACGCTCACCGGTGAACCCGGAATCTTTCGGACCAGGATTGTCTACGCCAGGGAAGTCGGGCAGGCCAAGGAACTGTTCCTGGCCGATTTCGACGGCGCCAACGAGCGGCAACTCACCAGCAATGGTTCCATCAACCTTTCCCCGGTCATGTCTTCCGTTAGCAACGACGTCTACTTCATCAGTTACCTCGACGGAGATCCGCATCTCTACAGGGTCGACATCAACACGCTCGAGGTATCAAAGATTGCTGAATACCCGGGGATTATCGCAGCCCCGGCCATTTCCCCCGACGGCAGGAAAATCGCCTGTGTTCTCTCCAGAGACGGCAACTCCGAGATATACGTGCTGGATACGGACGGCAACATTATAAAGCGGCTCACCAAGCACTGGGCCATTGACACCTCGCCTACTTGGTCGCCTGACGGCAGCATGCTGGCTTTTGCCTCGGATCGAAGCGGCGCGCCGCAGGTTTACACAATGGACTCCGACGGCCTGGGAGTACGACGGCTGACCTACCAGAGCAGCTACAGTGATTCCCCCATCTGGTCGGCGCGGGGAGATCGCATCACGTTTGTGAGCCGCACACCCTCCCGGCGCTTTGACCTGGCCTCCATTGACACCTCGGGGGGCGACTACCGCGTGCTTACGGAAGTCGGCATGAACGAGAACCCGCACTTCTCCCCGGATGGAAAGCACGTTATCTTTTCATCCACACGGCTGGGATCGCGCAGCATCTTCACGATGGACCTCACCGGTCGGAATCAACGCCGCCTGACACGTGAGGGTGTGTGCTCCAACCCCAACTGGGGACCGCTGCCATAAACACTTGCCGTCGGCACTTCCGGGAGAGCGTACCGGGCGTAAATAATGTCTTTTTTTTTATTGACCCTCCCTCAACCCCGGCCTAAATTGAATTCACTGTGAAGGAAATGTGAACAGGAATTTTTAGCAAAAATAGGGATGTTTGACATGAAAAGACTTGGCTTACTGGCTGTAATCGGGCTTCTGACAGTTTCGGTCATAGGCATGTCCTGCGGTGGCCCCAAAGAGGTTGTCGAAGAGGTCCCTGTTGACACCACTCCGGTCGTCGTGGAAGACACCACACCACCGCCGCAACCACCCCCCCCGCCGCCCAAACTGAAAGAGTCGCAGTTGCAAACCGTGTATTTTGATTTCGACAAGTTCAACCTCCGCGGCGATGCCAAAGCGGGTCTGGACGAGAACTATGGTTTGCTCGTCGAATTCGAGAATACCATCATCAAGATCGAAGGCCACTGCGATGAGCGAGGCACGGTGGAGTACAACATGTCCCTCGGCGAGAGGAGAGCCCGGTCAGCACAGGACTATCTGGTTAACCGCGGAATAGCGCCGGAGCGGATTTCCATCATCAGCTACGGAAAGGAACGCCCCGTTGAGCCCGGTCACAACGAGGCGGCCTGGAGCAAGAACCGGCGCTGTGAATTCCGGATTATCTCGCAGTAGGCAGTGTCAGGGGTTATGATGATAGCCCGATACAAACTCACCGCAACCGCCATCCTCCCGATGGCGGTTCTGCTTGTCTGCTGGCTGGGAGGTTGCGCCACGCAGAGGCAGGTCAGTGAACTCAGGGGCGAGATCCGGGACCTTGCCACCCAGACGGACAAGACGCACGAGCGGGTGGTTCGCATGGATTCGACCATCGCCGCCGGAGCGGAATCGGACAACCGGCTGCGCGCGGACATGGCGATGTCCGTTGATGAACTGGGTCGCCAGGTCGCCGTGCTCCTGGAGAACTACAGCGACCTCATGCGGAAGATTGACGAGATGAACCAGCGCCCTCCGGTGACGCATGTTCTCACCGGGTCTCAGGGCGCGCAACCCGATGTCCCGGCCACGGAAGCCAAAACAACTATCGACTGCAATAACACCTATGACGAATCTTTCATTCTGGTGCGCCGCGCCGAATATGAAAAGGCCATTGAGGGCTTCCGGAAATTCCTGACCGATTGCCCGAACCATGAGAACGTGGAAAACGCCCACTACTGGATCGGTGAATGCTACTATTCCCAGGATAAGCATGCCGAGGCAGTGGCCGAATTGGAGTATCTGGTAAGAGAGTATCAGAGTTCATCCACGCTCGGCCGGGCATATTACAAGCTGGCCCGCTCGAAACAGGAATTAGGAAAGAAGGACGAAGCTAAAGATATCTTCCAGCGGTTGGTGGATGATTATCCCGGGACCCTGGAAGCCGAGCAGGCCCGGGAACGACTCAAAGAACTGAATTAGCATGGCTGCCCAAGCCATCAAGTTGCGGATTTCAACCCCGACCGAGCCTATTCCTCCCGGTCGGGGTTTCTATCAATTGGAAGAAGACTCCCTCTACGTTCAGATCGGTCTGTTCTCAATGGACCGTCGTTTCTTCTCCTACCTGGAGTCAACAAACACCCGGCTGGATTTCGATCGCGAGGGCAGGCTGATCTTCATTGAGGTTGACCTTCCCCGAAGACAGTGGCCTCTCGATCATCGACTCACCAGGCCGGTTGTGGCAGAGGCCGCCGACATACGCTGGCTTGATTTTCGCCGGGCTATTTCCGACCCCTCACTGGCAGCCAACACGAACAGAACGACGCTGGCCCTGCGTTTCGATGCTGCAGCGCCGACACAGAACTACTATCTCTCCGAGTCGGTTATCCTGCAAGCGAACAACCGGCATGAACTGTGCGCAATCCTGATCGACGATATCGCCGATGACCTCGCCGGACATGAGATAGCCGCTTTTCGCAAAGACTGCCGGGCGGACGCTTTCCATAGTTGTTGACAGTCCCGCATGCCCCGTCTTTATTGCCGGCATGGCCAGACCGGACAGGGAAACCATCACAGAGTTGAAACGACTGCGCGATCAAATAGACCTGCACAATCGGCTGTATTACGTCGAAGACAACCCCACTCTCTCCGATGCCGAGTACGACCGCCTGTTCGATCGCCTGCTGGAAATCGAGAGACGGTTCCCGCAACTGGTCTCGCCCGAGTCTCCCAGCCAACGTGTCGGAGCCGCCCCTTCCAAAAGATTTGAACCGGTGCGGCACCGCCTGGCGATGCTCTCGCTTCAAAAGGTTACCAGCGCCGGGGAGTTCGCGGACTTCGACCGCCGCGTCAAAGAAGGTCTTGAAACCACGAAGGACGTGGAGTATGTCACGGAACCGAAACTGGACGGCCTGGCTGTCGAATTGGTCTACGAAAAGGGTCTGTTTGTCCTTGGTTCCACTCGCGGGGATGGTCTGCAGGGCGAAAACGTCACACCGAATCTCAAAACGATAAGGAACATCCCGCTAAGGCTTTCCGACGACGCCACCGGGCGCTTTCCGCTGCTGGAAGTACGGGGCGAGGTAATCATGAAGGCCGCTGCCTTCGAGAAACTCAACCAGTCGCTGGCAGCCACAAACCAGACGACGTTAGCCAATCCCCGCAATGCCGCCGCCGGATCGCTCCGGCAGCTTGACCCGGCCGTCACCGCCTCACGGCCGCTTATCTTCTACGCCTATGGCATATCGGATACGACCCTGCCCGGATTGGATCGTCACAGGCGCGTCATGAAGTTTCTCGAGAGCGAAGCATTTACGATAAACAACCGCCTGCGCATGGTGACCGGCCCAAAACCGGTCACGGAGGCCCTTTCCGCTCTGGAGATTGAGCGTCATGAGCTTGGATACCAGATCGACGGCATGGTGGTGAAGGTTGACCGCTTCGACCAGCAGGAAATGCTCGGCCGGATAGCGCGCGCACCCCGGTGGGCGGTGGCGTGGAAGTTTGCCGCCCAGGAAGCCGAAACGACGGTCGAAGACGTCGAGTTCTCGGTCGGCCGTACGGGAGTCATCACACCTATCGCCAGGCTCAGACCGGTTCGAGTCGGGGGCGTGACCGTTTCCAACGCTTCGCTTCACAACGAGGACGAACTCCGGCGGCTGGATTTGCGAAAGGGAGACACAGTAATTGTACGCCGGGCGGGCGACGTGATACCGGAAGTGGTTTCGGTGAGCAGCGCCAGGCACCGGGCAGATGCCAGGCCGTTGTCGTTTCCGGACGACTGCCCGTCGTGCGGTCGGCCGGTTGTGCGCCCGGAGGGCGAAGCCGCGCACCGCTGTTTCAATGCCGGATGCCCGGCGCAGCTTGAGGGCCGCCTTAGTCATTTTGCATCGAAGGGTGGCTTTGACATCACCGGACTTGGCGCCAAGCTGGCCCGCCAATTGATTGAAGAGGATCTTGTCAGGGACCCTGCTGATCTCTTCTTTCTCACCAGGGAGCGGCTTCTGCCTCTGAAACTGATGGCCGAGAAAAAGGCCCGGAACCTGCTCGATGAAATCGACCGCTCACGGGCCACTGAACTCGCAAAGCTGATCTACGCTCTCGGTATCATCGGCGTGGGCGAAGCGGCCGCGGGACTGCTGGCCAGGCATCTCGGCTCTTTCGACAAGTTCGAATCGGCGTCCGCGGATGAATTGGAGCAGATCGCCGGTATCGGCCCCGTCATCGCCGCCAACATACGGCATTTCCTCGAGAACCCCGGCAACCAGAAGATATTAGGACGCCTGCGTGAAGGGGGGGTACTGTTCCGACGACATGAAGACGGGGCGGCCTCAGGCGCTCTGGACGGCAAGACGTTCGTCATCACGGGAACACTGTCCCGGCCCCGTCCCTATTTCAGGACACTGATCGAACAAAACGGCGGTCAGGTGACCGGATCGGTGTCATCCAAGACGGATTTTGTCCTGTGCGGTGCAGACCCCGGCTCCAAGCGGGATAAGGCCGCCCGGCTGGGGGTCGCGATCATCGAAGAGGAGCAACTCGCCCACATCCTGTCCGGGACAGGTTGAGCGCCCCGCGAAGCGCCCCCCGCAATGAGCCGGCTCTATGGGGCTTAGAGTTTCTTCTCCAGGTCTTTAATTGCCTTGGACAGTCGGTCGACCTTGCTTTCCAGCTTCTTCAGATCATCCTTCCGGGCCAGCTTGGCCGGGTCCAGCTTATTGAGGACTTTGGAAATCTCCTGCTGGGCCTTTCCGGCTTCCCTGGTCACCCTCTCCCTGAAGCCGGCGGTAGACTTCTCGGCCTTGTCCAAAAGTTCCATGACTGCCTTCTTGCGATCCGACTTGTCAAGTTCACCCTTCTTGATCAGGTCATCGATGACCTTCTCCGCCTTGGCCCTGGTAACCTGGATAGCCCCGATCGAGGCCAACACGGTGTTTCTCAGAATGGACATGGATCTCTCCTCTCCTAAGGTTATTATCTTTCTGAACAGCTCTTTCGACTGCCCCGCATTCCCCCATGACGGAGCCTGGGTCATGAGGATGCGCCCCAAAACGGACAGCGTGATGTCCTTTCCGGAAGCCGTATCAACAACCTTCAGATCGATCCCGTCCCTTATCAGGCCCGCCAGATCGGTCTGCTTGATGGTACGGCTGTCCTCGGTGTCGTACAGGCGCCGGTTGCGGTATCGCTTTATCACTCTCATGGCATCACCACTCAATAATAGTGCAGTGCACAACGATTGTCAACAAAAAACAGGCTACATGCCTGCCTAATGCTTGCCGGTGGACATAAGAACGATATTGACTATCTCCAGCAGCCGCTCACAGGAAAACGGTTTCTTGATGAACATGTCGCCGCCGGAACGGAAGGATCGACCCATGTCGTCGCTCCGGTCTTTTCCGGTCAGGAAAATTATCGGAGTCTGGGCGAATTCCGGATCGGCCTTGAGTTCCTCGCAGATGTTGTACCCGTCGGTTCCCGGCATCATGATGTCGAGAAGAATTACCTCCGGTTGGAACTTACGCGCCCTGTCGACCGCCTTCTCCGGGGTGTTCTCCACGGCCACTTGGTATCCCGATTCGGTCAGGAACGTCTCCACGATTTCCGTGATCTCAGGTTCGTCGTCGATGACGAGTATGCGAGCGGTTCCTGTCCTTATCTTGTAAGACACGCGGTATTCCTCTCAACTCACCGATTCACGGCGGTGGTGCTGCTTACTATTGTCGGCCTCAAAGGTCAGGAACTTTATTACCGCTCCCATCATGCTCGCACCGACTGAAGCGCCAGCACAACAAGATTCCTGATCTGCTCATCGGAGAATGGTTTTCTCAGGAAGGTTGTGGCACCGGTGGCATAAGCCCTGCCGGCGTCTTCTTCAGGCGATCGGCCGGTAAGAAAGATCACCGGAATCTCCTTCAGGGTGGGGTTCTGCTTGATCAGTTCCGTCGCCTGGTAACCATCGAGGTCCGGCATCAGTATATCCATTATTATCAGTTTCGGTTTGACCTTAAGAGCCAGGTCGACGGCCTCCCGGCCACCTCCGGCGGTGTGGACTTCATACCCCTCGTTCGTCAGAAGGGCGCGCAACATACTGGTAACGACTTCCTCGTCGTCGATGACCAGGATGACATCACCTTCAGTGGAAGTAGTCGCTGTCATACTATGTTTCCCCCTTGGGCCGGTGCCCGTTTGACCGGCCATTTCCTTTTTTCTTTCTTATCGGTTAGTCCGGCGAAATGTTAGCCTCTTCAACGGGCGCCCGGGCCAACGTCAATCGGGGGCAATACACCTCTGCTCCTCCCCAGGGCCGTTTTTAATTGCCAACCCTTATCGGATAGTCTATCGTGTATGAGTGAGTCGTACCGAGGAAATCCGCTACATCGCCCGTAACAGAAAGGCCTGGCGGGACTACGAAATAGGGGACAGGTACGAGGCGGGCATCGAGCTGAAGGGCAGCGAGGTGAAGTCGATCCGGGAGGGCAAGATTGACCTGTCCGACGCCTACGCCGTCGTCGAGGGTAACCAGGTCATTCTGAGAAACCTGCACATTTCCCCGTACAAGATGACCACGGACGAAATCCAGGAACCGTTGCGGCCGCGACGACTGCTGCTCCACAAGAAGGAGATTCGCAGACTAACTATCCGTACGGAGCAGCGGGGCATGACCCTGATTCCGATAGCCGTCTACCTGAAGGGCAAGCTGGTCAAGATCGAACTGGCCCTGGCGGTCGGGCGTAAGAAGTATGACAAGAGGCAGGCCATTGCCAAAGCCGAGGCCGACAGGAGCATCAAGAAGGCGCTCAGGAAAGACATGTAGAGAAATGTCGACGATTTTGCGAACAGCCATCGGCGCCGTGGCGCTGCCGGTAATGCTGCTTGTGCCGGCCCTCGCGGCGGAGACTGTTGATGTCACCATCTCCGGCGAGACACAGAAGATACACTCGTTCCACGAGAACAAAATCACTTATGTCTCCTACTCGGAGTTGGTGGAGTTGTTGGGCGGCACGCTTGACTGGGAGATCGTGGGCCACCAGATCAGTTACATCGAGGGAGCCAACCGTTTCGATTTTGTTCTTGGTTCACCGTTCTTCAGGCTCAACGACAAGACCTACAACCTGACCTATCCGGCGATCTACAAAGACGGGCAGCTTTTTCTGCCGGTTAAGACTTTCTGTCCGTTCCTGGACGGCGCTCTGCCGCAGAAGTTCACCTGGAGCCCCGAGGCGACCTGCCTGAGGATCGACTCGCAGTATTTTAACGTCACCGACCTGACCGTCTCCCCCAAAGCCAACGGCCTGCTGATCGAGGTCCTGATGACCACTAACCTTCCCTACGAGATCTATCTCACCGAGGGGAACTGGTTGAACATATCCATTACCGATGCCCGGATCAACTCCAGTCGGATTCTCTCGCGCCGGGATCCGCGAACGATGTACAAACTCACCACGCACCAGGCGGCCGCGTCGGGGCAGGTCTCCATGCGGCTGAGGCGCAACGTGGAGAAGTGGAGCCACAAACTGGCTTACGATCCTCCCCGCATACAGATATCCATCTCCGACACCCGTTTCGCTCTTGATTCTCCCGACTCCCAGCCACAAGTAGGGCCGGACGACAAAATCGACGTTATCGTGATTGATCCCGGACACGGGGGCGGCGACTACGGAGCCATCGGGCCCGGCGGCACGCGCGAAAAGGACGTAGTCCTGGATATCTCCCGGGAACTGGCCAAGCTCATCCGCAAAGACAAGCAGTTCAAAGTAATAATGACTCGTGACCGGGACAAGACGTTGACGCTGAAACAGCGGGCCGATATCGCCAACACGGCCGGCGCCGACCTGTTCATTTCCGTTCATGCCAATGCCTCGACCAAGAAACGTGTGCGCGGATGGAACGTCTTTTTCCTGGCCCCGGCGAAAAACGACTCCGCCCGCGCCGTTGCCCAGTTCGAAAACTCCGTGTTTCTGCGGGAGCAGTCGACTCTGGAGAGCCATCGCGAAGTACCGGACGATGAACTGACCGACAACCCCATCCTGACTATCCTGAACGAAATGATCATGACCGAATTCCAGGTCGAGTCGCACGACTTCGCCATGATGGCGGCCCGCGAGTTTCGCCGTCGGTTGAAAATCCCCGCGCGAGGTGTCGATCAGGCGGGGTTCTTCGTGCTCAACATGGTATTTACGCCCTCGGTGCTGATCGAGGCCGGATTCATCTCCAACAAAAAGGAGGAGAGACTCCTCAAGAGCGGCAAGTATCAGAAACGGGTGGCGGCGGCACTTTACGACGCCATAAAGAAGTTCAAAGCCAAATACGAGCAGAAAGGGAGGTGACCAGGCGCATGAACAAACCGGCGCACAACTCAGCTAAGGCTCCCATCGGCGTCTTCGATTCCGGCGTGGGCGGACTGACGGTGGCGAAGGAGGTGTTCCAACTGCTGCCCGGTGAGGATGTCGTTTACTTCGGCGACGTCGGCCGCTATCCCTACGGCGGTCGCTCGAAGGAAATCATCACCCGCTTCACCCGGCAGGATATCGCGTTTCTGCTGGAGCAGAAGGTGAAGTTCATCATCTGCGCCTGCAACTCGGCCTCGGCGGTGGCGCTGGGCGAGGTCAGGCCCGACTATGACCTGGACATGGTCGGTGTAATCGAGCCGGGAGCGCGCGCGGCCGTAGCGAAAACCACCAGTGGTCGCATCGGCGTGGTCGGCACCAACGCCACTATCGGCTCCAACGCTTACGCTCGTACCATTCGCGATATCGATTCCGGTGTCAAGGTGTTCTCCCTGGCCTGTCCCCTCTTTGTTCCACTCGCCGAGGAAGGATACATCGACAAGGAAGCCACCCGCCTCATCGCCAGGGACTACCTGCAGACGATGCATGAGGTGGAGATTGACACTCTCGTCCTCGGCTGCACTCATTACCCGCTGCTGAAAGGGGTGATTGCCGAGGTCATGGGCGAGGGTGTGGCGCTGATCGACAGCGGTGAGGAAACGGCCAAAGTCGCACTGGAGAGACTGACCGCGAGTAGCCTGTTGCACCCGGCATCATCGGCCGGCGACGACCGCACCGGCCGGCACAAGTTCTTTGTCAGTGACGTCCCGGAGAAGTTCTCGAGTGTCGCCACCCGCTTTTTGGGCCGGGTCATCGACGGCATCACGCGGGTGGATATAAGTGGGTATTGAGTGACGCAGAACCGACCATATAGGCTACAATACAGAGACGAACTTCTGGCCATTATGGAGCAAGTGCAAACGTGGGCCAGTCAACGCTACAAGAGCCGCGATCTGGCAGACACACGCGTATTGTGCCGGTTCTTTGTCTGCACAATTATCGAACTCATCAGGTCGTGCTTCGACCTCATTGATACTGGTCGCAGAGTGTCCTATGGCGTAGTAATGCGAAGTATTCTCGAACATAACATTGACATGCACTATCTGGCTCTCGAGAACAAACCTGGTCTCAATAGACAATTCTTCAACTACTACCGGCTGCTGTTGTATTGGGAACGAAATCGAATTGAATACTACAAAGAGATTATCCCCTGGACAAAGGAGCAGTATCAGGAATATGTCTATCAGAATTTCCCAGACATCGCAAAAACGGCTAAAAGCAAGGAGTTGATTCTCACCGCAAGTGAGTTTGACAAAGCTGTCAAGTGGAAGTACATGAGAAGTTGGTCGGGGCTGGATTTCTCCTCAAGAGTGGACCGGGTACACAAGCTACTCTCGCAGAAGTTCCCGGACCGTCTTAAGTGGGATGATACACCTAAGCGACGAGGATTCGAGTTCTACTTTGGGAGCTACTCGAACTACACTCATCCATCACCCTTCTCCGTCTTGCCCAACCTAGCTCCGCGGCTGTCAGACTACGACCTAGACTATGTTGCCAATTCGAGCATCATGGAGTCCTGCGAAGAAGGGTTGATTCTTGCAGCTGATTACTGCATTCGCGCTTACGCTGACGCTTTGCCAATGGATGAAAGAGAAGGGCTTGACGCGCTTTACGATAAATGCCTGGGCGAGTCTCAGGCTATCAAAGCATACTTTGACTCTTGACTACATCCCATGCAACTCGTCCTCGCAACGAACAACACTGACAAGATCAGGGAGATCAGAGATCTTCTCGACGATCTGCCGGTAACGATCCTGACCCGTGATGATTTCCTGGAGTTCCCGGACGTCGCAGAAACCGGCGGCACCCTCGACGAAAACGCGGCGCTGAAAGCAAGAGCCATAGCGGAGTTCACCGGTTTCCCGGCGCTGGCCGACGACAGCGGCCTTGAGGTCGACGCCCTGGGCGGCGCCCCGGGCGTGCACTCATCCCGGTACGCCGGTGAGGGCTGCACCTATGCCGACAACAACCGCAAGCTGCTCCGGGAGCTTGAAGGCGTCCCGCGCGAAAAACGCACCGCCCGCTTCCGGTGTGTGATCGTGATCGACTGGGGAGGTGGAGAGACGCAGGCAATCGAGGGCGCGGCGCAGGGATACATAGCCGAGGACATTGTCGGTGATAGGGGTTTCGGTTATGACCCGGTGTTTTTCTACCCGCCTGCAGGGATGCGTTTTTCGCAGATGACACTGGAGGAGAAAAACCGGGTGTCCCATCGCGGCCTTGCTCTCCGCGCTGCCCGGCAGGTTATCATTGAGCGGATGGGATCAGTCCTGTGAGTCAAAAGCCCTATGGTTTTGACACCTGAATCTGTCGAGACCGCAGGGGTCTCGACTTACAACTACTGGATACTGGCTTTCGCCAGTAAGACGTATGGGGCAGATGAGGGCGTCTGCCGAGCACGAAACAAGCGAGGCAATCTCACGCTCTGTCACCCTTTGAAAATACCTCGCCGAAGTCGGGGAATCGACAACCCTCCCAGCCAACCGTAGCTCGTCAGCAAGTCCCGGACGTAACTCCCATTCCGATAGTTACGTCGCTTTCCGCTCCGCTTGTAACGACCACAACCAACCTGCGCCGTTAACTCCACCTCCATCGCCCGCTCCAAGCGCCGCTTCACGAAACGCTTCGTC